>Ga0310821_100139_pt1 | contig 74225 bp, 76 predicted proteins | sample P4_ome_FD_201300 | JGI IMG/M metagenome (GOLD analysis project Ga0310821, IMG submission 201300) | Sorghum-adapted microbial communities from Joint BioEnergy Institute, Emeryville, California, United States - P4_Day56_Rep1 | ecosystem: Engineered > Bioreactor > SSF (Solid state fermentation) >...
CGGCCATCGCCGGCCTCCTTGTTCGTCGAACCGTGAAGAAGTCCGACGATGATGAGCGCCGCGGTGGCCGGACCTACAACCCCGGTCCGTCCGAGCCCGTCTTACACCACGCTACGGGACGTGACCCTCGCGACGTTCGCGCTCGCCAAGCTCGTCGCCAAGGAGAAGGTGGAGACGTGGGTGCGCGAGCCGTTCGTCGACGAGGCTTCGCGCGAGCCGAAGGGCCGCGGGCTGCGCTACGCGGTCGGCGAGCTGCTGACCTGCACGCGATGCCTGGGCGCGTGGTCGTCGCTGGGGCTCGTGGCGCTGCGCGTCACCCGCCCCACGGAGGCGCGCGTCGTGACCGCGGTCCTGGCCACGTCGGCGCTCAACGACTGGCTGCAGTCCGGGTTCAGCGCCCTGTGCGCCATGTCCGACCGCGCAGCCGTTGAGGACCGCGAGCAGCGGGTAGCCGCAAGCGACACGTCCTCCAACGTCAGGAGCCTTCGATGATCCTCCGCATCGATCGCCTGCAGACCGAGATGCCGCCGCCGTCCACGCCCGATCCGAAGGGCGCCGCCGCCGTGCAGGAGCTGATGGGCGGCAAGTACGGCGAGATGTCGACGCTGATGAACTACACGTTCCAGTCGTTCAACTTTCGCAACCGTCAGGGCGCGCGGCCCTTCTACGACCTCATCGCGAACATCGCCGCCGAGGAGTACGGCCACATCGAGCTCGTCGGCACGACGATCGCGACGATGCTCACCGGCGCCGAGCTTAGCGACGCCAAGGACGACGCCGGCAACTTCCAGCACTTCATCGCGGGCGGCAAGGGCGTCCTCCCGCAGGACTCGCAGGGCAAGCCCTGGAGCGGCGACTACGTCACCTCGACGGGCGACCTGATCGAGGACCTGGTGCACAACTTCTTCCTCGAGACCGGCGCCCGCAACAACAAGCTGAAGGTCTACCAGATGGTCGACCACCCGGCCGCGCGCGCGCTGACCGGCTACCTGCTGGTTCGCGGCGGCGTCCACCAGGTCGCCTACGCGCGCGCCGTCGAGAACCTGACGGGCGCCAACCTCATGAAGCTGTTCCCGTCGCCGCGGATCCCGACCGACAAGATCCCCGAGTGCCAGCCGCACATCGCGAAGGGCGAGCACCTGAAGCTGTACCGCTTCTCGCCCAAGGACTACCAGGAGATCGTCGCGGTCTTCAACGGCCCGCACCCGGAGACCGGCGAGGACCTGCAGGTCGTCGACCGAGCGCCGGAGGGCTTCCCGCCGCACGACCTGCCCGAGCAGGAGGACGTGTTCGCGCCGAGCTACGCGCCCGAGGAGATCGCCGAGATCGCGATGAAGCTGCGCAAGGCCGCGGGCCTGCCCGACGAGCCGATGGGCGAGGTCGCCTCGACCGGCCGCTTCGAGAAGATCAAGGAGCGGATGACGTCCTAGCCCGCTAGGACAGAGATGCGACGTAGGCCGCCTGGTCCAGCAGGGCGGCCTGCTCGCTCTCGTCGCTGATGCGGACCTTCACGAGCCAGCCGGCGCCGTAGGGGTCGTCGTTGATCGCCTCGGGCGTGTCGGCGAGCGCCGTGTTGACCTCGATGATCTCGCCCGAGAGCGGCGCGATGACGTCCGAGACGGCCTTCACCGACTCGACCTCCGCGTAGGGCTCGTCCTTCGTGACGGTCGTGCCGACCTCCGGCGGGTCGACGAACACGACCTCACCCAGCGCGTCCTGCGCGTACCAGGTGATGCCGAACGTGGCAGTGTCGCCCTCGATGCGGACCCAGTCGTGCTCGGGGTGGTACAGCAGGTCGGTCGGATACGAAGCCTCGGCCATGCGCGGGACGCTAGCAGTCGCCGCGGTGGCGGTGGCGCTCGCGCTCGTCCCCCACGCCGCGACCGCCGCCGGGCGCCCGCCGGAGCGGGCCGCGACGGGCCCCGCGCTCGTGACCGCGGCGTCGCTCGCGCGGGCCCGCGCCTGGGCGGCCGGCCGCGCCGGGCACGTCGCGTTCGCCGTGCACGCGGGCCGCCGTCTCAGCGGGCTGCGCAGCGCCGAGGCGTTCCCGTCGGCGAGCCTCGTGAAGGCGATGCTGCTGGTCGCCGCGCTGCGCCGGGCGCGCGGGCGGCCGCTGCGGGCGGCCGAGCGCGCCGAGCTGGAGCCGATGGTGCGCCGCTCCGACAACGACGCCGCCCACCGCGCCCACGCGTGGGTCGGCGACGCCGGGCTGCTCGCGCTGGGCCGCGCCGCCGGCCTGCGCCGCCTCGACGTGTCGGGACCGCTGTTCGACACGGGCGTGACCGCCGCCGACCAGGCCCGCCTGTTCTGGCGCCTGGAGCGGCTCGTGCCGCGCCGCCACCGCGCCTACGCGCTGCGGCTGCTGTCGACCGTCGTCCCGCGGCAGTCGTGGGGCCTGCCGCACGTGCTGCGCCCGCGCGGCTACGCGGTCGCGTTCAAGGGCGGCTGGCGACGGGGACTGGTGAGCCAGGTCGCGCTGGTGGAGCGCGACGGACGGCGGGCGGCGCTGGCGGTGCTGACGGCGGGGAGCCCCTCGATCGCCTACGCGGTGCAGACCATCGAGGGGGTCGCCCGTCGCGTCATGAGTTCTGAACGGCCTTCGTCGGGTACGAATGGACCAGCAGATCGGTGAGCAGGTCGTCGAGGTCCTGCTCCTTCGATGCCTTCAGGGCGCGAAGGTGCTCGGCGAGCTCCCTTGGCGTCATCGTCTTCATAGTTCCTTCATCGGACCAGACCGGGTCCGCCTGTCGCAACTCGGACGAATGTCCAAGCTGGGTTTGCGTTTCGCCCGACAGGGTAATCCGGCCGGTTCGGCGCCGGCGAGTTGGCGCGCCGGCGCTCAGCGCAGGAACGGCGGGATGTCGATGTCGTCGTCGCTGATCTCGAGCGAGCTGCGCTGACGGTCGTCGAGCCGCACGTCGCGGTCGCGGCGACGGGTCCGCGTCTCCTCGCGCGCGGCCGACGGGCGCGCGCGCCCGTGGTCGAACCCGGTGGCGATGACGGTCACGCGGACCTCGTCGCTCATGCCCTGGTCGATGACCGCGCCGAAGATGATGTTCGCGCCCGGATCGGAGGCCTGGTTGACGATCTCGGCGGCCTCGTTGACCTCGAACAGGCCGAGGTCGGCGCCGCCGGTGATGTTCAGCAGGATGCCGGTGGCGCCCTCGACGGACTCCTCCAGCAGCGGCGACGAGATCGCCATCTTGGCCGCCTCGGCGGCGCGGTTCTCGCCCGCGGCCGAGCCGATGCCCATGAGCGCGGAGCCGGCGTCGTGCATGATCGTGCGCACGTCGGCGAAGTCGAGGTTGATCAGGCCCGGGATCGTGATGAGGTCGGTGATGCCCTGGACGCCCTGGCGCAGGACGTTGTCGGCCTCGCGGAAGGCGTCGAGGATCGACGTGCGCCGCTCGATGACGCTGAGCAGCTTCTCGTTGGGGATCACGATCAGCGTGTCGACGACCTCGCGCAGGCGGGCGATGCCCTCCTCGGCCTGACGCGTGCGCTGCGTGCCCTCGAACTCGAACGGCTTGGTGACGACGCCGACGGTGAGGGCGCCGATCTCGTTCTTGGCGATGTCGGCGATCACGGGGGCCGCGCCGGTGCCGGTGCCACCGCCCTCGCCCGCCGTCACGAAGACCATGTCCGCGCCCTTGAGCGCCTCCTTGATCTCGTCGCGCGACTCCGCCGCGGCGCCGTGGCCGATGTCGGGGTTCGCGCCGGCGCCGAGCCCCTTGGTGAGGTCGTGGCCGATGTTGAGCTTGATGTCGGCCTCGGTCATCTGCAGCGCCTGGGCGTCCGTGTTGGCCGAGATGAACTCGACCCCGCGCAGGCCCGCGTCGACCATCCGGCTGACGGCGTTGGTGCCGCCACCGCCGACGCCTACGACCTTGATGACGGCCAGATAGCTGCCGCTGCTCTCCATGAAAAGGGTGTCCGAGTCTCTAGATAGCGTTGAGGGTTTCGGCGCGGTTTCCGGGCGAATCGCGCCAGCCACGGTATGCACGGGGTTTCGGAAAAGTCAACGCTCAGCGTAGCGCCGCAACGATCGTTGCAGATCGCGGAAGTCTCGATCCGGACCCGAGAGTAGCGATTTCGGTAACCTCAACCTGTAGTCGAGGTTGAGGAATCGCCCGCGAGCGGGTCGGCCGCCTCGGCGAATCCGCCGGCCGCCGGCCGCTCCGGCAGGCGCACGTCGACGTAGCCGGCGCCCGCGGAGCTGTCGTCGCTCAGCACCCGGGCGGCCGCCACCCACTTGGCCCGCGGCCGGCGGTGGTCGCCGAACAGGACGCGGGGGCCGTTGCGCATGACCGCGACGAAGCCCTCGTCGCCGTGCTCGACCCGGACGACGTGGCGGCGCAGCGCGGTCGGCGCGGCGGCGGTCAGCGCGAGCAGGCGCATCGTCGTGCGGTCGCTCACGCGCCCCCCGCCGGGCAGGGCGGACACCGCGACCGCCGGCAGGCCCTCCGGCGAGATGCGGCCGCGCAGCAGGGTGCCGTCGGCGGCCACCGGCGTGCGCTGCCCGTTGGCCGCGAGCGCGGCGACCGGCGTGCGCACGACGACGTGGATGCGCAGCTCGTGCAGCGGCTTGGCCTCCACCTGCAGGTCCTTGACCTGCGGGTAGACCGCGACCGCGCGGCGCAGGCGCTCCTCGTCGACGTGCAGGGTCGTCATCTCGCGCGCGGTCTGGTCGAGCGCGTCGCGCACGGCCCGCGACCCCGGGCCCGTGAGGCCGGTGATCGTCACCTGCTCGACGCCGACGAGCGAGGAGTCGCGCAGCCAGAACCAGCCGCCGGTGGCCGCCAGCGCGAGCACGATCGCGACGGCGGCCCACACACGGGCGCGTACGCGCAGCAGTCGACGAGTGGCCACGGCCATGCCAGGACCCTGTTCGACACGCGCCGCCGCGGGCCCTGCCTGCCGCTCAGGCGACGAGCTCGCGGCCCAGCCGGTACACGTCGCCGGCGCCCATCACCAGGACGACGTCGCCGGCATGCAGGCCGGGCGCCACGGTCGCCAGGACGTCGGCGAACGCCGGCGTGGAGGTCACGTGCGCGGGGCCGCGGTCGGCGATCGTGGCGCCGCTGACCCCGGGGAAGTCCTCCGCGCGCTCGCGCGCCGGGTACACGTCGAGCACGGCCGCCAGGTCGGCGGTCGCCAGGGCGTCGGCGAACTCCTGCGCGAGCTCGCGCGTGCGCGAGTACAGGTGCGGCTGGAAGACGGCGACGACGCGCCCCGGCTCGCCGAGCGTGCGCGCCGCCGCGATCGTGGCCGCGACCTCGGTCGGGTGGTGGGCGTAGTCGTCGACGACCAGGGCGCCCGCGGCGGTGAGGCCCAGGCGCTCGAAGCGCCGCCCGGCGCCGGCGAACGTGGCGATCGCGGCGACCGCGTCCGCCTCGTCCACCCCCGCCAGCCGCGCGGCCTCCAGCGCGGCCGCCGCGTTGCGCGCGTTGTGCAGGCCGGGGACGGCGAGGCGCACGGTCCGCCCCCGCCACGTGAACGTCGAGCCGCCGTCGGCGAGCGCCACGTCGGCGGGCTCCTCCCACGCCACCACCTGCCGCGCCCGCGCCTCGAACGCGGCGAACGCGGCCCGCAGCTCCTCGAGCGAGCCCCAGCGGGCGTGGTGGTCGAGCTCGACGTTCGTCACCACCGCGAGCTCGACGTCGAGGTCGAGGAACGAGCCGTCGGACTCGTCGGCCTCCACGACGAGCCACTCGCCGGTCCCCCACGCCCCGTTGGCGCCGGTGGTGCGCAGCACGCCGCCGATCAGGTAGCCGGGATCCAGGCCGCAGCCCAGCAGCACGTGGGCGATCATCGACGAGGTGGTCGTCTTGCCGTGCGCGCCGGCGACCGCGATCGTGCGCCGCAGCGCGGTGAGCTGCGCGAGCAGATCCGCCCGCGAGCGGACCGGGAGGCCGCGCTCGCGCGCGGCCGCGAGCTCGGGGTTGTCGGCCGGGATCGCGCTGGAGACGACGACCTCGACGTCGGGCCCGGCCGGCAGGTTGGCGGGGTCGTGTCCGAGCGCGACCGGGATGCCGGCCGCGCGCACCTCCTGCGCGTAGGGCGAGTCGGCCTGGTCGGACCCGGTCACCTGCGCCCCGAGCGCCTGCGCGGCCAGCGCGTAGGCGCTCATGCCGGCGCCGCCGATTCCGAGCACGTGCAGCCGGCGCCCGCTCCAGGGTCGATCGCTCACGGCGGCCATCGTACGGCCGGCCCCGGCCTCACCGGCCGCGCGCCGCCGCCAGCACCTCGGCGGCGATGCGGGCCGCCGCGTCCGGGCGGGCGATCGCCGCCGACGCGCGCGCCATCGCGGCCAGCCGCTCCGGATCGCCCAGCAGCGCGTCGACCTCGGCGCGCAGGCGCGCCGCGTCCAGCTCGCCGTCGAGGACCACGACGGCGGCCCCGGCGTCCGCCATCCAGCGGGCGTTGCCGGTCTGGTGGTCGGCGGCGGCGTGCGGATAGGGCACGAGCACGGCCGGGCGCCCGTGGGCGGCGATCTCGAAGATCGATCCGCCGGCGCGCGCGACGACGAGGTCGGCGGCGGCGAGCGCGTCGCCGAACGGCTGGATGTAGGGCTCGAGCACGTAGCAGGGCGAGCGCACGCGCGGGCGCAGGTCGTCGTGGTCGCGCACCCCGCTGGCGTGCAGGACCCAGTACGGCGCGTCGGCGAACGCCTCGACCGCCGCCTCGTTGAGGCGCCGGGCGCCCAGCGAGCCGCCGAAGACGAGCACGACCCGGGCGTCGTCGGGCAGGCCGAAGCGGGCCCGGGCCGCGGCGCGGTCCTCGACCGGCGGCGGCACCGGGCGCCCGGTGACGAGGTAGCGCGGCTCGTCGCGCCCGGCGATCGGGAAGGCCAGGCAGACCCGGCGGGCGAACGGGGCGAGCAGCCGGTTGGCCAGCCCCAGGTGCGAGTCGGCCTCGGTCAGCACGAGCGGGACGCGCCGCAGCACCGCGGCGGCGCCGACCGGGCCGGCGACGTAGCCGCCTCCGCCCATGACCGCGTCCGGCCGCTCGCGCCCGACGATCCGCCACGCGCGCACGAGGGCGCCGATCGCCTGCAGCGCGGAGCGGGCGGCCCGCAGCGGGTTCGTGCGCGACAGGCCGCTGACGCGGATGCGCTCCAGCGGGATGCCCGCGGCCGGGACGAGCTCGGCCTCGGCGCGGTCGCCGCCGACCCAGCCGACCGTCGCGCCCTCAGCCCGCAGCTCGGCGGCGACCGCCAGCGCCGGCACCACGTGCCCCGCGGTGCCACCCGCCGCGATGAGGACCCGCGGCGGCGGGTCGGTTCGCTCGTCTGCCATGCCCTGATCCTGACCGAACCGCGCGCAGGTGCGTCGTGCGGCCCGAGGCGACGTTCAGCAGCAGCCCCATCCCGGCGAGCAGCACGAGCAGCGACGACGACCCCGACGAGATGAACGGCAGGGGCACGCCGGTCAGCGGCGCCATGCCGAGCACCGTGAACAGGTTCAGCAGCGCCTGGCACATGATCATCGAGGTGATCGCCGTCGCCAGGAGCTTCGCGTACGCGGTCTGGGCGGCCTTGGCGGCGCGCAGCCCAGCGTAGGCGATCAGCCCGTAGAGGAACAGCAGCGCCCAGATGCCGACGACGCCGAGCTCCTCGCCGATGACGGCCAGGATGAAGTCGGTGTGCGCCTCGGGCAGGAAGAAGATCTTCTGGACCGACTCGCCCAGGCCGCGGCCGACCAGGCCGCCGGAGCCGATCGCGATCTGCCCCTGCACGGACTGGAAGCCGATCGACTCGGCGTGCGCCCACGGATCGAGGAACGAGATGAGGCGGTCGCGCCGGTAGGGCTCCGAGAGCGCGAACAGCGTGACGAGCAGGACGGCCGCGCCGGCGCAGCGGACGAGCAGCCTCACCGGCATCCCGGCGGCGACGAGGATCGCCATCATCGTGAAGCCGACGACGAGCGCGGTGCCGAGGTCGGGCTGGCTGACGATCAGCAGCAGCGCCGCCCCCACGACGTAGCCGAGCGGGCTGATCAGGCCCTTGAGCGTCAGCACGAGCTTGGGCTTGTCGGTCAGCAGCCGCACCGCGTACAGGACGAGCGCGAGCTTCATCAGCTCGCTGGGCTGGAACTGCAGCGGGCCGAACCCGACCCAGCGCGTCGCCCCGTTGACCTCGACGCCGACGCCCGGCAGCTTCACCGCGACGAGCAGGACGAACGACAGGCCCAGCAGCACCGGGGTGACGTCGCGCACGGCGCGCAGGTCGATGCGCGCCACGACCTGCATGACGATGAAGCCCAGGACCCCGTACATGAGGTACTTGACGAGGTAGTAGCTGCCGTCGCCCTGGCCCTCGAGCAGGGTGCGGGCCGACGAGGCGCTGTAGACCATCACGGCGCCGGCGGCCAGCAGGCAGAGGGTGGCCGTGAGCAGGATCCGGTGTTCCAGGGGCTGCTCGCGGGCGGCGGCGCGAGGTCGGTCCATCAGGCACGGGTTCGCCGCGCCCGCGCCGATTCCTACCGCGTCAGGAGATGCCCTGCTGGTAGATCGTGAAGCCGATGGCCGCGCAGACGGCGGCCACGATCCAGAAGCGCAGGATGATCTTCGTCTCCGACCAGGCCATCATCTCGAAGTGATGGTGGATCGGGGCCATCAGGAAGACGCGCTTGCGGAAGGTCTGGAACGAGAAGACCTGGATCAGCACCGACAGCGCCTCGATCACGAAGATCCCGCCGAGCAGGATCAGCAGCACCTCGGTCTTCGTCATGATCGCCAGACCCGCGATCGCGCCGCCGAGGCCCAGTGAGCCCGTGTCCCCCATGAAGATCGTGGCCGGGAACGCGTTGAACCACAGGAAGCCGACGCACGCGCCCACCAGGCAGCCCGACAGCAGCGCCAGGTCCTGCTGGCCGGCGGTGATCGACGTGATCCCGATGTAGGCGAGCACCACGATCGCGGCGCACCCGGCGGCCAGGCCGTCGAGGCCGTCGGTGAGGTTCACGCCGCTCGTCGTCCCGGCCACGACCAGGTAGATGAGCGGCAGGTAGAAGATGCCCAGGTCGATCTGGGCGTCGACGAAGCGCAGCCGCAGCGTCGGCGGCAGGCCGGCCTTCTGGGTGGCGATCCACCACAGCAGGATCGAGATCGCGATCGTGAAGCCGAGCTTCGTGCGCGCGCGCAGGCCCAGCGAGCGCCGCTTGATGATCTTCGTGTAGTCGTCGGCGAAGCCCAGCAGCGCGCACAGGATCGCCACGACGAACACCCCGACCGAGCGCCAGTCGTACTCGGACAGGATCAGGAACGGCGCCGACACCGCGGCGAAGATCACGATCCCGCCCATCGTCGGCGTGCCCGCCTTTGAGTGGTGGCCCTCCGGCCCCTCCTCGCGGATGTGCTGGCCGAACTCGCGCACGCGCACGAACGCGATGAAGCGCGGCGACAGGAACACGCACAGCAGGAGCGCCGCCGTGCCGGCGATCAGGACCTCGCCCATCAGAGCGCCTCGGCGACCTTCTCGAGGCCGACGCCGCGCGAGGCCTTCACCAGGATGGTGTCCCCCTCGCGGGCGATCTCGTCGACGAGCGCGGCGGCGGCCTCGGCGTCGGGCACGGCGTGGTCGCCGCCCATCTCGGCGGCCAGCGGGCCGACCGTGACGATCAGGTCGGCGCGCTCGCGCGCGTACGCCCCGATCTCGCGGTGGTAGCGGACCTCGTCGGGGCCGAGCTCGAGCATGTCGCCGAGCACCGCGACGCGGCGGCCCGGCGCACGCGAGAGCTCGTCGAGGGCGGCGCGCATCGACATCGGGCTGGCGTTGTAGCAGTCGTTGACGACGACCGCTCCGCGCTCGAGCTCGATCCGCTGGCCGCGGCGAGCCGACAGCTCGACCTCGATGCGCCCCGACGGCCGCACGCCGATCGCGCGCGCGGCGGCGAGCGCGGCCAGCGCGTTGCGGCGCATGTGGGCGCTGTCGAACGGGATCTCAACGTCGCCGAGGTCGTCGACGTCGCCGCCGGGGCCGAACGTGACCCAGTCGACGTCGTCGCGGCGGTGGCGGTCCAGGAGCGGCTCGGCGGCGGGGACGATCGCCGTGCCGCCCGGGGGCAGGCCGGCGATCAGCTCGGCCTTGGCGGCCGCGACCGCCTCGACGCTGCCCAGCAGCTCCAGGTGCACCGGGCCGACGTTGACGATCACGCCGACGTCGGGCTCGGCGATCCGGGCGAGCTCGGCGATCTGGCCGCGGCCGCGCATCGCCATCTCCAGCACGAGCGCCTCGGTGTCGCCGGGCGCCGACAGGATCGTGAGCGGCAGGCCGATCTCGGTGTTGAGGTTCTGCGGCGTGGCGACCGTGCGCCGGTGCGGGCGCAGCATGCCGGCCAGCAGGTCCTTCGTGGACGTCTTGCCGGCCGAGCCGGTGATGCCGACGACCTTGGCGCCGAGCGCGCGCCGCCAGGCGGTGGCCAGGCGCTGCAGCGCGGCGAGCGGGTCGTCGGCGGCCAGCACCGCGGCGCCGGCGGGCGCATCCTGCGCCGCGGCCTCGGCGTGCGCGGGCGCGGTCAGCGTCCCCCACGCCCCGGCGCCGAGCGCGGCGGCGGCGAAGCGCCCGCCGTCGTGGCGCTCGCCGGGCAGGCCCACGAACAGGTCCCCGGGGCCGGCCTCGCGGGAGTCGATCACGGCGCGGCGCGGCCCGTGGTCGCCGCCCGCCGTGAGCAGCCGCGCGCCGGCCGCGGCGGCGACCTGCTCAGGCGACCAGGCGTGCACGCAGCGCCTCCCTCGCCACCGTCACGTCGTCGAAGGGGATCTTGCGCCCGCCGGCCAGCTCCTGGCCCTGCTCGTGGCCCTTGCCGGCGACGACCACGACGTCGCCGTCGCGCGCGAGGTCGACCGCGAGGGCGATCGCGCGGGCCCGGTCGGGCTCGGTGCGCACGCGGGCGCGGTCCTCGATGCCGTCGAGGATCTCGGCGATGATCGCGTCCGGGTCCTCGGAGCGCGGGTTGTCGGAGGTGACGATCACCTCGTCGGCCAGGAGCGCGGCGGCGCGGCCCATCAGCGGGCGCTTCGTGCGGTCGCGGTCCCCGCCGGCGCCGAACGCGACGATCACGCGGCCGGTCGTCAGCTCCCGCGCGGCGCGCAGGACGTTCTCCAGCGAGTCGGGCGTGTGGGCGTAGTCGACGAGCACGGCGAAGCCCTGCCCCTCGTCGACCGGCTCGAAGCGGCCGGGCACGCGGCCGGCCCGCGGCAGCGCCGCGCGGATCGTGTCGTCGGCGACGCCCAGCGCGCGCGCGGCGGCCACCGCGCCGAGGACGTTGGCGACGTTGAAGCGGCCCGGCAGCGGCGTGTGCAGCTCGACGCCGTCGAGGCGGAACGTGCTGCCGGTGAGCGTCGAGCGCACGTCGGTGGCGCGCACCGCGGCGTCGTGCTCGATGCCGGTCGTGACGGCCTGCGGGAAGTCGCGCGCCAGGCGCCGGCCGTAGGCGTCGTCGACGTTGACGACGAGCGTGCCGCCCTCCTGCGCGGCACGCTCGAACAGGCGCCGCTTGGCCAGGTAGTAGTCCTCCATCGTCGGGTGGAAGTCGAGGTGGTCCTGCGTGAGGTTGGTGAACACGGCGACGTTCCAGTGGATCGCGTCGGCGCGGTGCAGCTCCAGCGCGTGCGAGGACACCTCCATCGCGCACGCCCGGTCGCCGGCCTCGACCATCGCCGCGAACGCCCGCTGCAGCTCGATCGCCTCGGGCGTCGTGCGCTCGAGCGTCGCCTCGCGCCCGCCGATCACCGACTTCACGGTGCCCAGCAGCGCGGTCGGGACGCCGCCGGCCTCCACCAGCTCGCGGATGAGGAAGCAGCTCGTCGTCTTCCCGTTGGTGCCGGTGACGCCGACGACCTGCAGGCGCGCGGTCGGGTCGCCGCAGAAGCGCGCGGCGATCGGCGCCATCGCCGCGCGGGCCGACGGCACGCGCACCTGCGGCACGCCGAGGTCCAGCTCGCGCTCGACGACGAGCGCGGCGGCGCCGCGCGCGACCGCGTCGGCGGCGTAGTCGTGCCCGTCACGGGTGAAGCCGGGCACGCAGAAGAACAGGGTCCCCGGCTCCACGACCCGGTTGTCGAAGGCCAGCCCGCCGATCTCGACGTCCGCGGCCGGGGGCGTGAGCGGCACGTCGACGAGCTCTCCCAAGCGCACGCGACGATCCTAGAAGGGGCTCACTTCGGCGCGATGCGCAGGTAGGGCAGCGCGAACGCCATGATCTGGCCGAACGCGGGCGCCGCGACCTGGCCGCCGTAGTAGGCGCCCTGGGGCTCGTCCACGATGACCGCGCACAGCAGCTGGGGGTCGTCGACCGGCGCGAAGCCCACGAACGACGCGATGTAGCGGGTCTTGGAGTACTCGCCCGTCTCGGTGTCGACCTTGTTCGCCGTGCCGGTCTTGCCGGCCAGCTCGTAGCCGGGCACCGACACCTCGGACGCGGTGCCGTCGGGGCTGAGGACGCCCTGCAGCATGTCGCGGATCTGCGCCGCGGTGCGCGGCGAGATCACGCGCCGGCCGCGGTCGGGCCGGACCTCCCGGCCGCCGGCCTCCTTGATCACGTGCGGGGTGCGCAGCACGCCGCCGTTGGCGATCGCGGCGTAGGCGGCCGCCATCTGCATCGGCGTGACGGCCAGGCCCTGGCCGATCGGCAGGTTGCCCATCGAGGAGCCCGAGTACTCGTCGGGGGTCGGGACGATGCCGCGCTCCTCGCCGGGCAGGTCGACGCCGGTCGGCTCGCCGAAGCCGAACTTGCGGACCCAGTGGTCGAAGCGCCGCTTGCCCAGTCGCAGGCCGATCGTGATCGCGCCGACGTTGCTGGACTGGGCCAGGATCTGCCCGGTCGTCATCGTCGCCCAGCCGCGCTCGTGCGACTCGCCGATGACGCGGTCGGCGACCTGGATCGTCGGGGCGAGGTTGAAGCTCGTGTTCGGCGTGACCTTCCCGTCCTCCAACGCGCCGGCGACCGTGAACGCCTTGAACGTCGAGCCCGGCTCGAGCGTGGTGCCGGTGGCGAGGTTCTGGCGGGCGTACTCGGGCGCGCCGGCCGGGTCGTTGGCGTCGACGCGCGGCCAGTTGGCCAGGGCCAGGATCTCGCCCGTGTCGGGGTCCATGACGATCGCCGAGGCGCCCTTGGGCTTGTAGACCTGTCCGACGCCGCCGAGGACCGCCTCGGCCTTGGACTGGATCGCCGCGTCGATCGTCAGCCGCAGCGTCTTGCCCGGCTTGGCGGGCACCTCGTCCTCGACGGCGATCGGCTGCCCGATCGCGTCCTTGGTCAGGCGCCGGCGCCCGTCCTGGCCGCGCAGCAGGTCGTCGGCGGCGTACTCGAGGCCGGAGAGCCCCTCGCCGTCGATGCCGACGGTGCCGAGCACCTGCGACGCCAGCCAGCTGCGCGGGTACGTGCGCCGGCTGGCGGAGATGAGGTCGATGCCCTCGATCTTCAGCTCGGCGACCTGGTCGGCCAGGTCGGCGGGCACGCTGCGGGCGATGTAGACGAACCCGGTGTCGCGGCGCGTGAGGTCGCGCAGCACCTCGTCCTCGTCGACGCCGAGGATCTTCGCGAGCTTGGCGGCGGTGCCGGCCGGATCCTGGATCAGGTACGGCGTGGCGGCGATGTCGTTGGCGGGCTCGGAGACGGCGAGGCGCACGCCCTGGCGGTCGATGATCGAGCCGCGGCGCGCGGGCACCTCGACGGTCGAGACCTGCTGGGTGGCCGCCGCGTGCTTGAGGCCGCTGGCCTTCACCGTGCCCAGGAAGCCCGAGCGCAGGCCGGCGAGCGCCAGCAGCCCGAAGAACGCGAGGAAGAGGAGGCCGATCCGGCGGTCGGTCAGGCCCATCGGGCTACCCCCCGGTGGCGGCGGCGCCGCCGACGGCGGCCCCGGCGGTGGGCGCGTCCCCGGTCGCGCCGGCGGCGCCGTCGGCCGGCGCGGGCGCGGTGGCGGTGGTGCCGGCGGCGGCCGGGTCCGCGGGGGCGGCGCCGGTCGTGCCGGAGGCCTGCTGCTGGGCGCGCTGCTCGGGCGTCAGCGGCACCGACGAGGTCGTCTGGGGCTCGGTGGCGGTCGCGGCCGGGTCCGTCGTCGTCGCGGCCGTGCCGGGATCGGCGGGCGCGAGCTCGCCCTCGGTGGTCGGCACGGTCGGCAGGGTGGCCGTCGAGGCCTCGGCCTGCGAGGGCACGAGCGCGACGGACGAGCCGCCGACCCGCTTGCCGTGCTTGCCGAGGTAGCGGACGTCGTCGGACGGCGGGAGGACCATGCCGGCACGGGTGGCGAGCTGCTGGATGCGGTCGTTGGAGGCCAGCTTGGAGATCTCGGCGTTCAGGTCGGCGTTCTCGCGCTCGAGCACGGCCGCGCGCTCGACCGCGGCGCCGATCCCGGCGTTCAGCTTCAGCAGCGACACCTGCAGGAAGACGAGGCCCATCAGGCCGACGGCGACGAGCACGATCCAGCCGCGGCCACGCAGGAGGCGGTCCAGCCAGCGGCTCTCGACGACGGCGCCGAGGCGGGCGACGAGCGGGATCGGCAGCGTGGCGGCGCCGCCGGCCGCGGCGGGCCGGCGCGGAGCCGGGCGCAGCGCGGGACGGGACGCGACCCGGGCGGCGGCCGCGGCGCGTGCGGCGCGGGCGCCGCCGGCGGCGCGCGACGGGCCCGAGACGCGGCGCGCGGGGCGCGACCCGCCGGGGCCGCGGCGCAGCGAGCGGGCATGGCCGGTCGCGGCGGCGGTCGACGGAGGCGGGGTCATGCGCGCTCCTCGGGACGCAGCTTGCGGGCGGCGCGCAGGCGCGCGGAGGCCGCGCGCGGGTTGGCGGCCAGCTCCTCGGGCGACGGCGAGATCGAGCGGCGCGACAGGAGCGCCGCCTCCGCCGTGCGCCCGCACGCGCAGACGGGCAGATCCGGCGGGCAGATGCAGCCGCGGGCGCGCTCGGCGAGGAAGCGCTTCACCCGCCGGTCTTCGAGCGAGTGGAAGGAGATCCCTGCAAATCGGCCACCTTCGCGCAGCAGCTCCCAGGCGGCGGGCAGCGCGCGATCGAGCTGCTCGAGCTCGCCGTTGACGGCGATCCGGATCGCCTGGAACGTGCGCTTGGCGGGGTGGCCGCCGGCGAAGCGGGCGGGCGCCGGAACCGCCTGCTTGACGACCTCGACCAGCTCGTTGGTGGTCTCCAGCGGGCGCTTGGCGCGCTCGCGCACGATCGCGCGGGCGATCTGGCGGGCGTAGCGCTCCTCGCCCAGCTCGCGCAGCACGCGCGCGAGGCGGCGCTCGTCCCACGTGTTGACGACCGTGCGGGCGTCGAGCTCCTGGGTCGGGTCCATGCGCATGTCCAGCGGCGCGTCGTAGGCGTAGGAGAAGCCGCGCTCCCACGTGTCGATCTGCATCGAGCTGACGCCGAGGTCGAGCAGCACGCAGTCGGCGCGCACGCCCTCGGCGACCAGCTCCTCCAGGGCGGTGGCGAAGTCGGCGCGCACGAAGCGCGTCGCGCAGTCCACCTCGGCGGCCATCCGCTCGAAGCGCTCCTCGGCGGCAGGGTCGCGGTCGATCGCGATGAGCGTGCCCGTCGGCCCGATGCGCTCGGCGAGGCGGCGGGCGTGGCCGCCGGCGCCGAACGTGGCGTCGACGGCGGTCTCCCCCGGCTGCGGATCGAGGAGCGCGATCGCCTCGTCGGCCAGAACGGGGATGTGCGACTCGGACATGAGCTCAGCCAGCATCGCCAAGGCGCGAGGTGATGTCGGCCACGGTGTCCGTGAGCCGGGCGTTGTAGTCCTGCCACGCGGCGCGGTCCCAGATCTCCAGGCAGCGGCCGGCGCCGGTGACGACGACCTCCTTGCCGAGGCCGGCGTGGTCGATGAGGAAGGGCGGGATGCCGATGCGCCCGGCGGCGTCGAGCTCGGTGTCGTGGGAGTTGGCCGAGAAGAAGCGCTCCAGCTGCTCCGCCTCGGGCGAGAGGGGATGGAAGCGCTCGAGCGCCGCGCGCACGTACGCGTCGTACTCATCGGGCCGCCACACCGCCACGCAACCGGCCACCCGCTTGGCCAGCACGACCCCGTCGCTCAACGCGGAGCGGAAGCGCGCCGGCACGGTCAACCGGTTCTTCGCGTCCAGCGAGTAGTCGAACGTGCCGCGGAAGGCCAAGGGTCTGGGCGCTCATCACAGAAGGAAGGGATTCCGGGCCGGGGTGGAGGAGTGGGAGGAGCTCCTCCACCCCGGTCCGCTGGCGGCGTTGTACCCCACAATCCTCCACAACGCAACTCATCTTGCCCACTTTCCCCCACCTGGGTCCCCATGGAGACCTCCTCAGCGGACGAAAGGTCGATGGATGCAGGGGATTGCGCGGTGGGGCGCGGTGGGACGCCGATCCGGTCGGGGACGCAAGCGGCGCTGCAGCCGCGTGCGCTGCACGTCGCCTTGCACGCAGACCGGCGTTCCGTCCGACCCGTGCGCTCTAGGATTCGAACCCGCCCGGCGGGGACCCGCCCCGTGCCCGCGCGGGCTCCCCGCTCGACTCAGGAGGCCTGAAACCGCCATGTCCACCCTCACCCGCGTCCGTCGCCGACGGTCCGTGATCGCCCTCGCCTGCGCGGGCGCGCTCGCGCTGGGCGCCGCCGCCTGCGGCGACAGCGGCTCCGGCGGCGACGCCGAGCCCGCGAACGGCGTCCCGGCGACCGCGCCGTTCTACGCCGAGGTCGCCGTCAACGACGGCGGCGACGCCCAGAGCGGCGCCGAGGCCGCCCTGCGCAAGATCCTCGGCACCGACGACGTCGGCGCGGAGATCGAGCGGCTCGTCAAGAGCAGCGAGGACCCGCCGAGCGACGAGGAGTGGGACGACCTCAAGAAGGTCAAGCGCATCGGCCTCTTCTTCACGAGCCTCGAGGGCGAGAACCCGCAGGGCGCGGCGCTGCTGGCGATGGACGACATCGGCGACGTCGACCTGGACACCGACGGCAAGGAGAAGCGCACCTACAAGGACGTCGACTACTGGGTCGACGGCGACGGCGACGTCTCCGCCAAGGTGGAGGACTTCGTCGTGAGCGGCACCGAGGCCGGCCTGAAGGTCGTCGTCGACACGGTCACCGGCGACGACGTCGAGACGATGGACGACAACGACGCCTACGAGGACGGCCTCGAGCGGCTCGGCGCCGAGGACGCGCTCGCCACGGCGTACGTCGACGCCGAGGGCCTCCTGAACGCGGTCGGCCGCTCCGGCGGCGTGCCCGCCGAGGTGCTGGGCCAGATCCGCCAGCAGCTCGCGCAGGGCGCCGGCTCGACCAGCGTGATGGCGCTGACCGCCGACGCCGACCGCATCAAGGTCGACGTGCTCGGCCAGGGCGTGACGCAGCCGGCCGGCGAGGGCGGCGGCGACGCAAGCGCGGTACTCGAGGGCCTGCCGGGCGGCTCGTGGTTCGGCATCGGCTTCCCCGGCGTCGGCGAGAGCCTGCGCAGCGCGCTCCAGCAGGCGCTGCAGCTGTCGGCGGTCGGGGGCGAGGACGTCTCCGCCCAGGTCCAGGCGATCGAGCAGGCGCTCGGCGTCGACATCGAGAGCGACCTCCTGAGCTGGATGGGCGACGCCGGCCTGTTCGTGCAGGGCGCGACGGTCGCCAACGTCGGCGGCGCGTTCGTCGTGCAGTCGAACGACCCGGCGAAGTCGCAGGCGGCGGTCGGCAAGCTGCGCAAGGTCGTCGGCGAGGTGGTGACCGGCGCGCGGCCGCGGAACCTGAGCGGCGTCGCCGGCGCCGACGCCGGCTTCGAGGTGCAGTCGCCGAGCCTGCCGTTCCCGGTGATCGTGGCCAGCGGCGGCGACAAGTTCGTCATCGGGCTGGGCGCGCCCGCCGTCGAGGCGGCGCTGTCGCCGCAGAGCACGCTGGCCGACAACGAGGCCTACAAGGCCGCGGCCGGCCAGCTCGACGGGGTGCAGCCGGGCCTGTTCGTCGACATCTCGGCGATCAGCGCGTTCGTCAAGGGGCTGGGCCTCGACGGCGACCCGGCCGGCGCCGAGGCGCTGAAGTACGTGGACCGCTTCGGCGCGGTCATCGCCGGCAGCGGGCGCGACGGGGACACCGCGCGCGCGCAGCTGGTCATCACGCTGAAGTAGCCCGTCCGCGCGACGTGTGGCACATGGCGTCCGCATAGCGGCCGTCAGGTGCCACACGTCCGCGCCTACCCGACGCCCATCCCCCGCAGCACCGCCGCGGCGACCAGCAGCATCACCGCGGGGACAAGCAGCAGCGCGACCGCGAGCTGGATCTTCGGCGCGGCGCGCGCGGCGTGCTCGGCCATCGCGCGGGCGTGCTCGGCGCGCGCGTCGGCGGCGAGGGCGGCCAGGGCGAGGCCGAGCGGCGCGCCGTGGCGCTCGCTGCGGCCGATCGCGGCGACGAGCGCGGCGATCGCCGGGAGGGGCGCCGCGGCGGCGAGGCGGGCGAGCGCCCGCGGGCGTGGGACGCCCAGCGCGGAGATCGCGGCGAAGGCGGCGAGCTCGCGGGCCAGCAGGCCGCCGTGGCGGCCGCCGACCTCGGCGGCGGCGCGGGTGACCGGCAGGCCGGCCTCGACGCAGACGCGCAGGAGGTCGAGGACGCCGGACAGCTCGCGGGCCATCGCTCGCGTTCGCCTGCGCGCGCGGCGCCGGAGCCACAGGTCGGGCGCGAGGTGGCCGGCGGCGGCCGCCGCCGCGGCCAGGACCGGGGTCATGCGAGGCGGGGCGGCGGTCAGGAGCGGCACGGCGGCGAGCAGCGCGGCCAACGCGGCGCCGCCCTTGACCGCCATCAGGTCGCGGGCCTCGAGCCCGGCGGGGCTCCCGGCCGCGGCGAGCCGGGCGTCGAGGTCGGCGGGCGCGGGCACGACGCCGAGGCGGCGTCCGAGGGCGGCGAGGAGCGCGAGGAGGCGGGCGCCGCGACGTCGCGCCGGGTTCCGCGAGCGCAGCGGTCCGGCGGCGGCGAGGTCGCCGATCGCGACGGCGGCCAGCGGCCCGGCGGCGAGCGCCAACAGGACCGCGCCCGTCACCGCGCCACCCGGCCGAGGCGGCGGATCGCCAGCATCCCGGCGGCCTGGAGGACGACGGCCGCCACGACCATGGCGGCCGTGAGCGGCGAGCCGATCAGGCCGGCGAGGGTGCCGGGGCGGGCCAGCTCGCCGAGGACGAGCGCGCCGAGCGGCATCGCCGCGACGAGCGTGCCGGTGAAGCGGGCCTGGGCGGTGGCGGCGCGCGCGTCGCGGGCCGAGCGGGCGGCGTCCTCGAGCGCGGCGGCGAGGTCGCGCAGGAGGCGGGCGAGGTCGCCGCCGGCCTCGCGCTGGAGCAGGATCGCGGCGACGAGCGTGTCGTACACGGGCGCGCGGGCCCGCGCGCGCAGGCGCTCGAGCGCGGCGTCGGTCGGCTCGCCGAGGGCGAGCGCGTCGGCGGTCGCGCGCAGCTCCCGCCCGGCGGGCGCGGGGATGCCGCCGCCGTGTGCGGCCTCGGAGACGGCGCCGCGAATCGAGTGGCCGCCCGCGAGCGCGTCGGCGATCGCGCGGGCGACGAGCGGCGCCTGGTCGGCGAGGCGGGCGCGCCAGCGGGCCCGGCGCGCGCGCACGAGCGCGCCGGCGGCGAGCGGCCCGGCGGCGGCGAGCAGCAGCGCCGGGAGCGGGCCGGCGACGAGCCAGCCGGCGGCGAGGAGCGCCGCGGCGGCCAGGGCCGCCAGACGCCGGCGCTCGGCCGCGGTGGGGGCCGCGCCGGCGCTGCCGGCGCGGCGCAGCGGCGCGAGGACGCGAGCGAGCGCGCGGGCGCCGGCGCCGCTTGAGACCGCGACGATCAGGTCCCACGCGGCGAGGACGCCGAGCGCGCCCGCGGCGCCGGCCAGCGCGACCGCGCGGCTCATGCGACGCGCCCCAGCCGGCCGGCGAGGCCGTCGCTGAGCGCGGCCCGCCACACCGGCCGCCCGTCGCGCAGCGCATAGAGCTCGCGGGTGGCCGGTCCCGACGCGACCCGCACGACCTCGCTGAGCGCGATGACCCTGCGCGACCCGTCGCGCGCCCGCGACTGGTGGACGACCAGGTCGATCGCGGAGGCGACCTGCTCGCGCACGGCGGCGTGGGGCAGCCCGACGTCGGCCATGAGCGCGAGCGTCTCGACGCGCCGCAGCGCTTCCTCGGCGGAGCCGGCGTGGACGGTCGACAGCGAGCCGTCGTGGCCGGAGCCCATCGCCTGCAGCATGTCCAGCGCCTCCGGGCCGCGGACCTCCCCGACGACGATGCGGTCGGGCCGCATGCGCAGGGCGTTGCGGACCAGGCGGCGGATCGTGACCTCGCCCCTCCCCTCCACGCCCGGCGGGCGCGCCTCGAGGCGGACGACGTGCGGCTGCTGGAGGCGCAGCTCGGCGGCGTCCTCGATCGTGACGATCCGCTCCGTCGCGCCGATGAACGACGAGAGCGCGTTCAGCGTCGTGGTCTTGCCCGAGCCGGTGCCGCCGCTGACCAGGATGTTCAGCCGCGCCTCCACGGCGCGCGCCAGGAGGTCGCGCAGCGGCGCCGTCCACGTCCCGAGCTCGACCAGCTCGTCAGGCGTGAAGCCGCGCCGGCGGAAGCGCCGGATCGTGAGGACCGGCCCGCGGAGCGCGAGCGGCGCGATGACCACGTTCACGCGCGAGCCGTCGGGCAGCCGCGCGTCGCAGAGCGGCTCGGCCTCGTCCACCCGGCGCCCCAGCGGCGCCAGGATGCGCTCGATCGCGTGCCGCAGCTCCGCCGCCCCCGCGAAGGCCACCCCGGTCGCCTCCAGCCGCCCGCGCCGTTCGACCCACACCTCCCCCGGCCCGTTGACCATGACCTCGTCGACCTCCGGGTCGGCCAGCAGCGGCTCCAGCGGCCCGAGCCCGAACGAGCGCTCCGCCACGAGCGCGACGAGCCGCTCCCGCGCCGCCGCGTCCAGCAGCGCCGCCTCCCGCTCGACGAGCCCCCGGATGCGCTCGTGCAGATCCCCGTCCCGCGCGCCGGCCGGCGGCGCCTCCCCCGTCGACGCGCCCCGGATCAGCCGCTCGCGCAGCCGGTCGGCGAGCTGGTGCAGTGCGTCGTCCATGCCTCGACGAGGGCGGCCGCCGCGGCGATTCGCCCCCGCCGTCCGACGATCACCGGCATCCTGAGCGGCGAGGTGGCCTTCCACGGCTCGGGTGCGAGAGCGCGACGCGGTGCGTCGGCGTCGGGAGCACCGCGGCCGTCGGCACGCCGCCGGGTTAGGCCGGCGGTCGCAGCACCGCGGCGAGCGCGGCGGCGACGCGGCGGCGGGGCCGGTGCAGGTCGACTTCGAAGCCGTGGAGGTTGAGGTTGACGTGTGGGCGCGGGAGCCCGTGCTGGCCGATGAGCCCGAGGACGCCGCGCTCGAGCTCGGAGCGGATCTTGCGCGGGCGACGGTGGAGACGGGGACGGCATCGAGGACGGTGCGGTCGGCGGGGTGCGGCACGCGGCGGTCGACCTTGACGCGCGGACGGGTGCGGCCGCTGGCGGTCGGGGTGGTGATCTCGAACCGCGCGCCGCGATCGGCGATGAGTCCCCAGGCGGCGGCCGCGGAGGCGTGGGAGAGGACGGCGCCGGGTCCGCAGGCCAGGACGGCGGCGAGGCGGTGGGCCTCGGGGCGCAGCGCGGTGTGGGCGACGGCGGAGACGCCCTGGTGCAGGCGCAGCAGCACGCCGCGTCCGGGGGCTCGGTTCCATTGCGGGTGTTCGCCCTGAGGCGAACACCCGCGGACCGGCGGGCCGGGTGGCATGAGCTCGACTACGCGCCCGTGGTCGCCACCCGGCGCGCGCGCCGGGCCGCGAGCAGCGCGAACGTCGCCAGCGCGAGCGCGGCGATGAGCAGCGGCGCGACGGCCTCGCCGGCCGCCTCGGCCAGCGCGCCGCCGCCGGCGGCGCCGGTCATCTGTCCCGCCGCCCAGGCGAGGTTGATCAGCGCGAACCCGAGGCCGAGGTGGAGGCCGGTCGCGTCGGCGGCGTCGGAGAGCATCGCCATCGCCGGCGCCCAGAACAGGGCGAGCGCGGCGCTCGCGAACACCATCACGACCGCCAGCACGAACGCCTGGCGCGGCAGCGTGAACGCCACGAGCACGACCGCCGAAGCGACCAGGCCCGCGCGGATCGGGACCATGCGTCCGCGGCGGTCCGACAGGCGGCCGACCAGCGGCGAGACCGTCGCCTCCACCGCCGCCGCGACCAGGAACGTCGCCGCGACCGCCGCGGCGCTCGCGCCGAGGTGGTCGAGGCGCAGGGCGCCGATCACGCTGATCGCGCCGAACGCCATCGCCGGCAGCATCACCAGCCACATCGACACGCTCACGTGGCGGTCGCGCAGCGCGTGCGCGACGTCGCGCAGGCCCTGGGTCTCCAGGCCGCCGGGCGGCGGCTCGGTGCGCAGCGCCCAGGCGGCCAGCGCCGCGGAGACCACGACGACCATGCTGAACACGAGCTGCGGGCTGAGCGCCTCGGCGACCGCGCCGACGACCGGGCCGCCCAGGGAGCCGGCGATCGCGGCGCCCAGCGCGGCGCCGATCAGCTCGCCGCGCCGCTCGACCGGCGCCATCGCGATCAGCCACGTCAGCGCGCCCGCCCACGTGCACGCCCCGCCGAGGCCCTGCACGAAGCGCGCGACGTCGAGGACGACCACGTGCTCGGCGAACCCGAACGCCAGGCTCGACCCGCTCAGCAGCGCCAGTCCGGCGAGCACGGTGTTGCGGGCGCCGAACCGCGCGGCCAGCCAGCCCGCCGGCAGCGAGCCGACCAGCGTCCCCGCCGGATAGGCGCCCGCCAGGACGCCGGCCTCGGTGTCGGTCAGCCTGAGCTCGTCGACGTAGTGGGGCAGCAGCGGCGCGACGACCGCGTAGAACATCGTGTCGACGAGGACGACCGCGCTGGCGAGCAGGACGAGGCGGCGCACGCCCGCCATCCTGTCACCGCTCGAGGTCCGCCCACATCGCCGCGTGATCGCTCAGGCCCGCGTCGCGCCGGTCGTGCTCGTACTCGCAGGCGACCGGCCGCAGGCCTCGGACGATCACGTGGTCGAGCCGGTAGCCGCCCTTGCCGTGCCCCACAGCCGGCTGCGGTCACGCCGACCGTATCCGTGGACGGCGCGGAGGCGTCGACGTAGCCGTGCTCGCGCAGACCGACGATCAGCGCCAGCTCGGCGGCGTCGTGACGCGCGCCGTAGTCCGCGCGCAGTCGCCCCGCGCGCGTGCGCGCGAACGTCTGCACCTCGCCCTCGCGCGACTCGTAGCGCGGCGTGAGGTCGCCGACAATCGTCGGCGTGGCGCCGGGCGGCGCGAAGCCGAGCGCCTCCAGCGCGGCCCGCCACGCCGCGAACGCGCTCGCGCGCACCTCCTGCAGCGCGACGAGGTCGGCCGGGCGCCGCGCCAGCGCCGCCGCCTGCGCGGCACCGAGCGCACGCGACCGGCGACGTTCCAGCTCAGCACGGTGCCCACGGGCCCCGACGATAGGCGCTCAGAGCGTGTCGGCCACGACGAGCGGGCGGCGGGCCTCGCGGCGGTCCCCGGCGGCGCGGGGCAGCAGGCGCAGCTCGCGCGCGAACGCCTGCGCGGCCGCCAGGTACACGGCTTGGCGCAGCGTGACGCGCAGGGAGACGGCCACCCGCGCGCCGGCCGGAGCGTCGGGAGCGCCGTCGGCGGCGGCGGGCGCGGCCGCGAGCACCTCGACGTCCTGGAGGGCGAGCAGCGTGCGCCCGCCCGCGTCGCCGGTCGCCTCGCGCGTGACGAGCACGTCGACGCGGCTGCCCGGCCGGATCGCCGCGGCGCTCCCCGTCGCCACGACCTCGGCCACCCGCTCGCCCGCGCGCACCGGGGCGCCCGGCGGCGGCGCGTCGGCGTCCGCGATCGCGGTCGCCGACAGGTCCGCGCCCGCGGCGACCGGCGCGCCGAGCTTCAGCCCCACCAGCTCGCCCGGGCGGGAGATCGCGCCCGTCGGGGCGAAGCGCGCCGGCACGCGGCGGACGGCCAGGTCCGCGGCTGTGAGCAGCCTGCCCTCCGGCAGCGCGCGGCGCGCGACGACCACGTCCACCGCCGGCCCGATCCGCCGCTCGAGCGCGGCCTCGCGGCCCGCCACGTCGGAGGCGGCCAGGGCGCCGAGCGCGAGCGCGAGCCCGCCGAGCACGATCCCGCGCCGGCGCCGGTTCATCGCAGCGTCCGCAGGTCCCGCGCGGACGGCCGCACGGTGGCGCCCCAGCGCACGCCCGTGAGCACGCGCTCGGGACCGCCGAGCGCAGCGGGGTCGGCGGGCGGCAGCTCGAGCACGAGCCGGCACCCGCCGGCCAGCGGCTCGTGGCGCAGCCGGCCGCCGTGGCGGCGCGCGATCGTCGCCGCGATCGCCAGCCCGCGTCCGCGCGCCCCGCGCCCCGACCGGCGCCGGCGCGTCAGGCGCCCCAGCGGCGCGCGCAGCCCGCCGCCGGCGTCGTCGACCTCGATCCGCACGGCGCCGCCCGCGACGCGCGCGCGCAGCACGATCGCCCCGTCGCCGTGCTCCAGCGCGTTGCCGACGAGGTTGCCGACCGCCTGCGCCAGGCGCCGCGCGTCGCCGCCCACCGCCGGCACCGGCGCCCCGCGCTCGACGCGCAGGTCGCGCCCCACCGGCCAGGCCAGCGGCGCCCACGCACGGCACACGTCGTCGAGCAGACCGGGCACGTCCACGCGGTCGCGCCGGTCGGCGAGGCGCCGGCCCGCCCGCGCCGCCTCGAGGTCCTCCACGGCCAGCGCGGCTCGCTCCAGCTCCCGGTCGACGGGCGCCAGCGCGAGCCAGCCGACGTCGCGCGCCGCCGCGTGCGCGGCCAGCCGCGCCGCGCACAGCGGCGCCCGCAGCTCGTGCCCCGCCCGCGCGATGCGCTCCAGCCGCCGGCGCGCCGCCACCCACTGCGCCAGCGCGAGCGAGGCCACCACGAACGTCACGACGGTCCAGGCGCCCATCACGCCGCCGCCTCGCGCTCGGCGACGTCGAGCAGGCGATAGCCCACGCCCCACACGTTCACCACCAGCCGCTCCCCCGACCCCGACAGCTTGTGGCGCAAGCGGCACGCGTGGGAGTCCAAGGTCCGCGTCGTGCCGAGCCGTCCCGGCCCCCAGATCGCGCGCAGCAGCTCGGACTTCGTGAAGACCCGGTGCGGCTCGGAGGCGAGCATCCGCAGCAGCGCGAACTCCTTCTGCGACAGCGACACGCGCTCGCCGTCGACGCGCACGTCGCGCGCGGCGACGTCGACGCTCAGCGACCCGATCCGCCAGCGGCCCATCGCCCGGCGCCCCTGGGCGCGGCGCAGCAGCGCGGCCACGCGCAGGCGCAGCTCGCCGTAGCTGAACGGCTTCGCTCTCGAATACCTGTTCGCGCCGGTTGAGGTCGTGGCCTGATGGCGCGCCCGAAGCGCCGGAAGGCGGCGAGGAAGCCGAAGTCGAAGCAGCTGAGCGTCCGCGCGCAGACTGCTCGCGCTCGGGCACAACCCGGACGGTCTGAGCCGGCGGAAGATGCTCGTCGTCCTCGCCGGCCTGCGAGATCTCGTCGCCCATGAAGAGCAAGAGGCCCGCCGTGCGCGGCGGGCCTCTCAAGAGCCCTCCGAGGGTGGGAACCAAGGAAGGAGCCGCGCAAGCTAGCTCGTCGCCTGGACGGACATAGCGCGGCGAGCGCCCTTCGCCAGCAGCCCGGATCGTCTCCGCCGGTGGAACCCCGGACCGAGCACCACGCGAGCGACAAGAACGCGGAGCGTGGGCAGGTGGCCGCCCTAGCACGGCGATAGTGTCAGCAAGTCAGCGGGAGGCTCCGCCCGCCGCGCGCCCGAGAACGAGGAAGACGGTGAGGGCGGCGGTGCCGCCTATCACGAACCTTGCCCCCAGGCCGAAGGAGAAGCGCCGTTCCGGGCTCCCGGGGGGCTCCTAGCCGCCCCCCGGACCCCCCGCGTAGCCGCTGATCGCGATCCTGCACGGCCAGCGACGTCGGCGAGCAGTCCGAGAACCGCGCGGGCCGGTGCAGGAGTCGCGACATCGGCCTTCTTCAACTGCATCTTCAACGAGGTCAAGGAGAGCGACGGTCGCGGTTCTGTCTGACGCGTCTGCGAGGGTGCGACGCGACGTTGCCCCTGAGGAACCGGAGGTCGTTCACCCACTACCTCAGGATGGTGCAGCATGCAGGTGCAGGAGAAGATGTGGCAGGACGGCTCGTCGAACGTCGCGCTGGACGTGCCGGTGTGGTCGCCCGAGCAGGTGTCGCCGGAGGACCAGGGGATCGAGGTGGACCTCGATCAGGTCGAGGCGTGGTTGCGGCGGCGGCTGCTCTACGAGGGGGAGCCGGACCTCGACGTGCAGGTGCGGACGCCGTTGCGGGGCCGGATCATCTCGCAGTCGTGGGGGCCGCTGACGAGCGTCGAGCGGATGACGCACGCGATGATCGAGAACCCCCGGGGGCCGGAGCTGTGGCTGCGTAGCGAGCAGCAGTGGGTCGTGATCATCGACTCGTCGTGGGTCCGCGCGATGTACCTGTTCGTCGGCGGTGACTGGGTCTACGTCGACGCCGGCTGCTACGTCCTCGAGATCGGGCGGTCGAAGTCGTAGAACGGCTCGGGCGGGCGCGCACGGGACGATGCCGTGCGTGCCCCTCCGTCCGTGCCTGACCTGCGGCAGCCTGACCAGGGGCTCGTACTGCCGCAGGCATGACCCGGCCCGCCGCCCTCGCCTGCGGGGTAGCGGGGGCCGGGCCGCGACGTTCAGGCGCAGGGTCCTCGCGAGGACCGGGGGACGCTGCGCGCGCTGCGGATCGACGGACCGCGTGGAGGCGCACCACGTGATCGCGCTCGCGGACGGCGGCAGCAACGACGAGGCGAACGGCGTGGCCCTCTGCTGGACCTGCCACCGAGCACCGACTTCTTAGGTGGCCGTGGATGAGCATGCGCCCCCAGGCGGCCGCAGAAAAACGAGCCGCGCTGAGCCGGCGGGGCGGCTTGTGGGTACTTGGCGCTCGGGTGCGTGGTCGGGGGCGTGAGCGGCTGCGGGAGGCGTGTCGAGGGCTGTGGTTAGAGCATGCCCAGGAAGCGGAACGTGGGCTGCTGCTGTTCGGCGCGCTCGGCGGCCATCGCGAGGGCGATCAGGGCGTCGATCTGTGCGCCCTCCGCTGACTTGACGAGCCGCCAGCCGCGCGGGGTCGGCTTCGCGATCGCGTTCGCGGCGTGCGCGTCGAGTTCGGGGTGTCCGGGGTGCTGGAGGCGCTGCTCGGTCACGAGGCGGTGCAGGTTCTCGGAGCAGCGGGTCATGCGGCTCTCGCTCTGCGGCCACTCGACGAGCTGGAGGCGGTGGTCTCGCTCCAACCGCTGGGCCTCGCTGTCGAAGCGCATCGGGTCGTAGACCACCTCCCGGATCGGACGGCCGCTCGCGGCCAGCTCCGCGATGTAGCTGCTCGCCTTGAGCACGGCGTCGCGGCCCTGCCAGACCTGGACGAGCGCGACCTGGACGCCCGTCTCGGTCTGGGTGACGCCGACGACGGCGGTCGCGCTGCGGCTCCCGCCGACGTCGACGCCGAGGACGAGGGGCGCGTCTGCGGGGACCTCGTAGGTGGCGTGGCAGGCGTCCCATGCGCCGTGTGGGAGCCAGCGGGCGGCCTGGACGCCCCACCTGCCGCAGTGGAACTGGAGCCACTCGAGGGTCGAGACGCGGGGCCGCTGCTCGCGTAGCTCCGCGATGGTCCGGAGCGGGTTCGCCTGCGCCACGACGCGGAGGTCTTCGGGGTCGGCGTGCTCGGGGATCGACCATTCGAGCCAGCGGAGGCCGCCGCCGTGGGCGGTCAGGACGGCTCCCTTGCGCTCGACGCCGCTCGTGAGGGCGCGGGCGCGGAGCCGGCCGAGGGGGCTTTCCATCGTGGCGGCGGCGGTCGAGATGCCGAGGAACTTCGCTTCGGTGTTCTTGACCATCGCGGTCATCATCGCGCCGAGGAGCGTCGGCTCCCGGTCTGACCAGGCCCATATCTCGTCGCCGATCATCAGCGTCGGGCGCTCCCAGCCGTGGGCCTTCTCGCCGCTCGCGGGCACGACCGCGATCAGCGCCGCGCCCTTCGGGTCGTCGGGGTCGCGCAGCTCGTCGGTGCGGACGACGACGCGGGGCGCGATGAGCGGGTGGCGCGCGTACCGGCGGAGGATCCTTCCGATGACGCGGGCCTGCTCGCGGCTGCTCGCGCCGATGTAGACGCTCGGGTCCGGCGTCGTGAGGATGTGGTGTAGCGCGAGGAGGGCGGCGAGCGTCGACTTCGCGCTGCCACGCGGGAGGATCGCGACGACCTCGCGGTCCGGCCCGAAGTGCGCGCGAGCGATCGTGCGCTGGAACGGCTTGAGCGGGTAGTCGAGGGCGCGGCAGAGCGCAAGGAAGCCGCGGTACCCGGGGCGGATCTTCGGGGCGGCGGCCATTTCTCGTTCGCGGTTTCGCTTTCGGGGATCGGGGACGATCCCGAACGTGTGTTCGATCCCGTGGGCAAGCGTAGGTCGCCGTGGAGACGGTTGAGCAGCGCGCCGAGCGCGTCGCCCGGCTGGAGGCCGCGCGCGCCGGCCGCGCCGGCGAGAACCGGGCGCTGACGAAGAGCAGCGTGCCCGCCGTCATGCTCCAGAGCGGGGCCGGCGGGGAGGCGATCAGCGCGCGGTCGGCGATGACGATCGCGGACGCGTACGCGTGCGTCCGGGTCCTCGCGGACAGCGCCGCCTCGCTGCCGCTGATCGTGTACCGGACGCGGAGCGACGGCGGCCGGGAGCGCGTCGAGGACGGGACCGGGCTGCTACTGCGCCGGCCGGCTCCGGCGACGACGCAGCACTCGCTGATCGGGCAGCTCATGGCCCACCTGAACCTCTACGGCAACGCGTACGTCGGGAAGTTCCGCAACGCGGAGGGCCACGTCGAGCAGCTCGCGCTCATGCAGCCGGATCGCGTGCGGCCGGAGGCGAAGAACGGGCTCGTGCTCTACACGGTGACGGACGGAGCGGGCCGGACGCAGACCGTTGGGCCGCGGGACGTGATCCACGTCCGCGGGCTCACGCTCGACGGCTTGATCGGGCTCTCGCCGGTCAAGCAGTGTCGGGTCGCGCTCGGCCTGTCGTCCTCGCTCGCGGAGCACGGGCAGGCGTTCTTCACGAACGGCGCGATGCCGGGCGGGATCTTGAAGGTTCCGGCCGGCCCGCAGGCGGACGACCAGATGGCCGCGCTCGACAAGGCGTGGCAGGCGCGGCACGGCGGGGCGCGGAACGCGCACCGGATCGCGGTCGTCCAGGGCGACGTCGCCTTCGAGCAGGTCGGGATGCCGCTGGAGGACGCGCAGTTCATCGAGCAGCGCCGCTTCAGCGCCGGGGAGGTCGCGCGCATCTTCCGCGTCCCGCCGTGGATGATCGGCGTCGACGCGGGCGACAGCCTCACCTACTCCAACGTGGAGATGCAGGCGCAGGCGTTCGTGACCTTCTCGTTGCGCCCCTGGCTCGCCGCAATCGAGCAGGCGTTCAGCGCGGACGAGGAGCTGTTCCCCGCCGGCACGTACTGCGAGTTCTTGATCGACGCGCTCCTGCGCGGCGACAGCAAGACCCGCGCCGAGGTCTACACCGCGGCGCTCGACCCCGTGACCGGCTGGATGACCCGAGCCGAGGTCCGCCGCCTGGAGAACCTGGAGCCGGAGGAGGCCCACGTTGCCTGACCGACCGACCGCCGGAACGCTGGAGACGCGCAGCGCGCCGGAGGCGAACGCACCGACCGTCGAGGGCCGCCGTGTCCGCGGCCTCATCCCGTACGGCGTCGAGTCCCGTGACCTCGGCGGCTGGCGGGAGGTCATCGAGCCCGGCGCGCTTCGCGGCGCGCGCCTGGACGACCTCGTCGCGACCGTCGATCACGCGGGCGTCCCGATCGGCCGGCACCCCGGGACCCTGGAGCTGGAGGACCGCGACGACGGCCTGCACTGGTCCGTCGAGCTGGCCGAGAGCCGGGCGGACATCCGGGACGCGATCGAGCGCGGCGACCTGCGCTCCTGCTCGTGGCGGATGGTCGTCAAGCGCGACGAGTGGCGCGGGAACGTCCGTCACGTGCACGAGATCGCGGAGCTGCGCGACGTGAGCGTCGTGACGAGCCCCGCCTACAGCGCGGCGACGGCGGAGTACCGCGCCGCGCCCGAGCCGTCGGCCGAGCCGGCGGCGACCACCCCACCCCCCAGCAGCGAGGAGGCCACCGTGCCCGAGGAGCAGCGCACCGGGGGCGGCCTCCGCGTCGAGGACCGCTCCGTCACGCCGAACGATCAGACCGCCGAGGCCCGGGTCCTCGACGCGATCGCGAGCGTCCCGAAGGGCGAGATGCGCGACCTGACGCACGCGACCGCCGAGCCCGTCGAGCCCGACGACCTCCGGACCGTGCTGATCGAGCACTTCCGGGAGCAGTCCGTCGTCGCCGCGTCCGGCGTCCCGATCATCCCGACCGACAGCAAGTCGGTGAAGTGGCCGATGCTCACCGGCGACGTCGACGTGGCGTTCTACGACGAGCTGGACGAGATCACCGAGAGCGACCCGGACCTCGACGAGTTCGAGGTGCCGGTCAAGGCCCTGAAGGCGCTCGTCCGCGGCTCCAGCGAGGCGTTCGAGGACAGCGACCCGGACCTCCTGCAGCTCGTCAGCGACAACATCAACATCGCGATGGCGCTGAAGGGCGACCGCGCCCTGCTGACCGCGAGCACGGCGACGGAGCCGAAGGGCTTCAACGGCCTGATCAACGTCGCGGACACGCAGAGCCTCGCCGTGGACGGACCCATGTCCTGGGACCACGTCATCAAGGCGGTCGGGCTCCTGGTCGAGGCGCGGGTCCCCGGCCCGTACGCCGTGCTGATGGGGCCGCGCCCGGCCGTCGCGCTCGACCTGCTCAAGGAGGACGACACGAGCAACGTCTACGTCGGCCGGCCGGACGGCATCCCGCCCGTCTACACGACCGGCTGGCTGCCGGTCACGGAGGGCGAGGACCCGGAGCCGGACACGACGACGGTCATCGTCTACGCGCCGGCCCAGCAGATGATCGTGATGCGCCGCCAGGTCACGATCGAGGTCGACCGCAGCCAGGAGTTCAGCAGCGACGCCGTGCTCGTCCGCGGCCGGTACCGCCTCGGGCTCGGCGTGCCGCACCCGCAGAGCATCGTGAAGCTGACCGGCGTCGAGGCCCCGCCGATCGCGTAGCCGTGGCCCGCGCCCGCCGCACCCGGGGACCGAGGAAGGTCCGCCCGCGCTCGTCGGCCCGCGCCGCGCGCCCGTCCCGTCCGCGCACCAAGCAGCGGTCCTCGGGGCGGGCGGCGGCGGCGGCCGGCGCGCTGCTCGTCGCCGCCTCCGCGGCCGGCGGCTCCGGCGGCTCCTCCTCCGGCGGCCCCCGGGTCCCGCGGGTCCGGTTCCGCGTGCAGCGCCAGGCGAGCCGTCCGCAGGTTCTGACGGCACCGACCGCCAGGGGCAAGGGTCCGGCCCGCACGGCCACCAAGCCCCGCCAGACGGCGCGGGTCCACGTCACCTCCCAGCCCCGCGTGGTCCCCGCCACGGCCGGGCGCGCCGCCCGCATTCGTCGGATGACGCTCCCGGCCCCCAACCGTACGTCGGCCACCGCGCCGGCGAAGTCGCGCAGCGCCACCGCCAGCCGGCCGCCACATACCCGCGGCCGGCGCGGGCAGGATCACACCAAGCCGGTGGTGGCGCGTAAGGCCCCGAGGTCCACGTCGTCGCTCATCACGAACGGACCTCGGGGCCAGCGCGGACCCCTGCCGGGTCGCAAGACGACCACGGCGCGACAGGCGGCGCGGCCGTCCCTTCAGAGCGCACGCGCGACGAGGGCGATCACAACGGCTGCGCCGCCCCGTCGCCGGCTCGCGAGGAAGGGCGCGCCGCCGAAGCGCGGCAAGTTCGTGTCCAAGCGCCAGTGGCGCTGGGCGTTCGCGAACAAGATGCCGTGGGCGCGGACGGTCGCGCACCGGACCCTCACCTACAGCGCCCTGCCCGCGAGGAAGCGATGAGCACGTACGCGACGCTTGCGGACCTCGACGCGTACCTCACCGACTTCGAGCTCATCTCGGTGCCGGCCGATGACGAGCAGGCGCAGCGGGTCCTCGACCGGGCCGAGCGCGACGTGGACCGCATCCTCGGCCCGTACGCGGTCAAGGAGACGGGGCTCAAGCTCGACCCGGGCGCGCTCACCGAGCCGCAGGCCGCCGCCCTGGCCCGCGCCGTCTGCGCGCAGGCCGCGCACCGGATCGCGCTCGGCGAGGACTGGTTCAGCGAGCCCGATGACATCGCGACCGGCGACATCCGGGTCCTCCGCGCCGCGGAGCGGATCGCCGCCCGCGTCTACGAGGAGCTGTCGGGCAGCGGCATCGTGATCCGCAGCGGCATGGTCCCCGTCCCCCTGGAGGACGACGCGTGACGACGCTCGTCCGCGCGATGATCGACACCGGCCGCCGGCTCCGCGTCGAGCAGTCCGGCCCCTGGATCGAGGGGCAGCGACCGACCGCGGAGACGACCGGGAGCCCGTTCCCGTGCCTGCTCACCGTCACCGCGGCGAGCGAGAGCGACGACGGCAGCGACGTGTTCCGCGCCCGCCTGATCTACCGGCCCCTCGTCGAGCTCGACGCCGACGACCGCGTGGTCATCGACAGCAGCGCGCTCGGGGAGGCGACGTGGCAGGTCGACGGGCCGCCGACCGTGATCCGCCGCGGCCGCAGGCTCGTCGCGCACGAGGTCAACCTCGTCCGGATCGAGGGGACCTGATGGGCTACACGGCGAACCGCACGATCCAGAGCCTCTACGACCCCGCGCCGCTGGAGCGGACCGTCGACCGGCTCGCGCGGGCCGTCGGCGAGGACCTGACGGAGGAGGTCCGCCGCCGCACGCCGGTCGCGGAGCCCCCGCCCGGCTGGACGCCCGCGGAGTACGCGGCGCACCGGCAGCGGAGCCCGGGCACGATGAAGGCGAGCTGGCGCACCGGCCAGGTCCGGCCGCGCCGCGGCGAGGGCGGGACCGAGGGCGTCGCGATCGAGTCCTACACGGACGATCTCGCCGCCGTCTTCGTGGAGTACGGCACGAAGCCGCGCCGGATCAAGGCGAAGGGCAAGCTCATGGCGGTCCCGAAGCCCGGCGGCGGCATCGAGTACCGCCGCGTCGTCGATCACCCCGGGACGGAGGCGCAGCACCCGATGCGCGACGCGCTCGCCGAGGTCAACGCGACGTGGGCGGACCGCCACGGCCGCCGGGAGATGGAGCGCTGGGCGCGGGAGCAGGCCGGCCGTGCATGACCTCGATGACGTGCTCCGCAGCGTCCGCCGGTACCTCGCCGCGACGCTCGGCGAGCCGTGGGTGATCTACCTCGCGCGGAGCGACGTCGCGGACGACGACCGGCCCGCCGCCCTCATCGACGCCGGCGACCTCCGCGCCCCGGCCGGCCGCGCGACCCTGCACCAGGGGCCGGTCGAGCACACGCTTCCGCTCACCGTCACGTGCTGGCCATCGCCCGCCCCGGAGACGTGGGCCGCCCACACCGCGCGCGGCCTCGCGTCGCAGCTCAACGCGCTCGTCGTCCACGGCCTCGACCTCGGCCAGGACGCCAACGGCCGCCCGGTCGCCGGCCCGTACCGCATCCCGCTCTACGACTACAGCGACGTGCCCGTCATCGGCGGCACGCCCGGCCCGGCGGACCCGTACGACCGCCTCTGGGTCGACAGCCACAGCACGCGCGCGTTCCAGGACCCCGGGGACCCGCGCCGCTGGAACGTCGTCCTTGAGCTCACGCTCAGCTGGGAGACGCCGGGCCGCCTCGGGCCGGAGGCCGACGCCCCGATCACGGCGGCGATGCCCGTCACCTACCGCGGCCGGGTGAACCCCTGATGGCCCCTCCCCGGAAGTACCCCACGCCGGCGCAGCAGCTCGTCCAGCTCCTCGCCGTCTCCAAGCGCGCCGGCCTCTCCTGGGAGGAGGCATGGGCGCAGGCCACGCCGCAGGTCAAGTGGCCTGTGGACACCTACGACCGCCGCAACTGGCGGGGCGCGATCGAGGCGACGCTCGAGGAGTACCGCGCCGCGTACCTCGACGAGCCCACCCCCATCTCCCAGGCGCTCACCCTGATGAGCCACGGCCGGGAGGAGCCGGCCGAGGTCCGCGCAGGCCCCGGCCACCGGCCCGCACGCGTCGCCGCTTGACCCGAAAAACCCCCGTTTGCAGGGAAAGAGGTTTCGTGCTCGGCGCTGTGTAAGGGTCCCCGCCATGACGGTACGAGCACCCAAGTACACGAGGGAGGACGCGATCCGCGGCGTCCAGGAATGGGCTGAGGAGTACGGCCGCCAGCCGTCCGCCAGCGCGTGGGCGCGCGCCCGCCGCCGGCCGCACCTCTGGGACATCAACACGCTCTTCGGCTCCTGGAACGCGCTCATCGAGGCCGCCGGCTTCGAGCCCGTCAGCGGCGGCAAGACCGTGAAGGCGCGGGACCTCGAACGGGACCTCGCCGCCGTGGACAAGCTCGCGGCCGGGATCGGCTGCGAGCGGCAGGACGTGTTCGCGGCCGCCGTCGCGCTCGTCCTCCGGGCGGACCCGGAGGAGGTCGCCGCCATCGTCGCGACGCTGCCGACGGTCCCGAACGAGCGCCGCCGGCTGATCGCCCGCCTCGACTCCCCGCATCTGAGACGATCGCGCGACGCTGCCAAGCACGAGCAGCGCAAGAAGAGGGCGAGCCGCCCCGCTGGTGACGAGACGGCTCGCGAAAGCCCGCTGAGAAGGAGCGGACATGACCAGCGTACCCACCGTTGACCGCGGAAGCCGCGCAGCGATCTACAACCGGGTCAGCACGACGCGCCAGGCCGAGCGCGGCCTGAGCCTCGACGCGCAGGCCCAGGTCTGCCGGGCGGAGGCGGACCGCCGCGGCTGGACCGTCGTCGGCGAGTACGTCGATCGGGGCGTCTCCGGCGCGAAGGACAGCCGGCCGGCGCTCGACCAGATGAAGGCCGCCGCGGGCCGCGGCGAGTTCGACTTCCTGATCATCCCGAAGCTCGACCGGCTTGGCCGCTCCGCCCGGTTCCTCTTCAACGTCCACGAGGAGCTGCGCGAGGCGCACGTCGAGCTGGTCTGCCTCTCCCCGAACATCGACGCCACGACGCCGCACGGACGGGCGCAGCTCGGGATGCTCGCCGTCTTCGCCGAGTTCGAGCGGGAGATGATCAGCGAGCGGGCCGCCGACACGCACGCGGAGCGCCGCGCCCGCGGCCTGCACAACGGCCGGCCGAGCTACGGGTACCGGAGGAAGGACGCCGGCCGCTGGGAGGAGGACCCGGCCGAGGCCGAGGTCGTCCGCCGCGTCTTCCGGGAGTGGGTCGACGGCGTCTCCCAGTACGCGATCACGCAGCGGCTCAACGCGGACGGCATCAAGCCGCGGAACGCGAAGGAGTGGGTGCAGGGCACGATCGCGCAGATGCTCCGCCGCAAGGTCTACGCCGGCCTCGACCCGGACGGTGAGCGGACGTGCCCGTGCGGGCACCCGGCGCTGATCGAGCCGGACGTGTTCGCGAAGGCGCAGTCGCTCCTCGGCGGCCGTCACCGGAAGGGCGGCCCGAACCGCCGGACCGCCTCCGGCCACCTGTTCCTGAACGGCTACCTCCGATGCGGCCTGTGCGGCAGCCCTCTCGGGCCGCGGACCGACAAGCGCCACGGCTACGAGGTCTACAAGTGCCAGCGCGGCCGGAACCACGGCGCGGGCGCGTGCAGCTCACCCGTCTACCAGCGCGACTTCTTGGAGCGCGGGATCGTCGAGCGGTTCACGAGCCGGCACGTCGACGTGCGCGCCATGATCGAGCAGCACGAGCGGAACGTCGGCGCGCGCATCGCCGAGGTCCGCGCCCGCCGCGATGAGGCGCAGCGGGAGGCGATCCGCGCGGCGGACCGCCTCGCCCGCGTCCGGCGCGACTATCAGGACGGGAAGCTCGACGCCGAGGACTGGCAGGAGATGCGCTCTGAGCTCACCGAGGAGCAGCAGGCGGCGGAGGGCCAGGCGAGCCAGCTCGAGGCCCAGGAGCGGGAGCTGAGCGGGGTCCTCGACTGCAGGGACAGCGAGCAGGAGGTCCTGCACGTCCTCAGCGCCATCCAAGACGCCTACCTCTCCCCCGTCCGGGACGCCGAGACACTCGACGCGCTCCGCGCCGGCTTCCGCGGCATCTGGCCGAACGGCTTCATGGTCTACCCGCCCGGGAGCGAGGAGGCCAAGGCGTTCGGCAGCGGCGGCCTCGTCCTCGTTCCGCTCGGTGAGGACGGGAAGTGGATGAGCCCGACCGACGTTCGGCTCCCGGTCCCGCTGCCTGCGAACACCTATAGCGCCAGCTTCAGGACGTAGTCGTCGGCGCCGCGCTCGAACGCGCGCACGCGGTCCAGCTCGGCGGCGCGCCCGCTGATGACCAGCAGCGGCATGAGCGGGTTCACGTCGGACCCCGCGCCGTCCGCGTCGCGCACGTGGCGCACGAGGTCCAGCCCCGACCCGTCGGGCAGCCCCACGTCGATGAGCGCGAGGTCGGGGTACTTGCGCTCGATCAGCCGCAGGCCGTCGCGCGCGCAGTCGGCGGTGAGCAGCTCGTAGCCGTCGGCGGTGAGGTTGTCGGCCAGGAACGTCCGCGTCGCGTCGTCGTCCTCGACGACCAGCACGGTGAAGGCGTCGTCGGTCATGCCCACCCGAGGCGGGGCGCGCGCGAACCTCGCCCCCCTCGCTCAGACGGCGGCCGCGAACGCGCGCAGGCGCTCGTGCAGCCAGGCGACGGCGTGCTCGTGCTCGGGCTTCATCAGCACGCTGCGCAGCACCCGCGCGCCGTCCGCGTCGCGCGCCACGTCCGGCGCGAACGCGGCCTCCCCCACCCGCAGCGTGCTTAGGAACACCGGGTCATCGGGATCCGCCAGCGCGACCTCCAGCAGCGCCACGCTGGCCGCGTCGATCGCCGACAGCGACGCCCGCCGCGGGTGGTAGGCGACGATGTCGAGCTCCGGCTCGGCCAGCAGCGCGAGCCGGTCGTCGTCGCGCAGCCGGCCGGCGAGCCCGAGCGCCGCCCGCCGGCAGGCGCCGAGGATCGCGCCCAGGCCGTCGTCGGCCTCCAGCGGCAGGACCCGCAGCGTCAGCCACAGCGCCGCCGCGGCCGCGCCCGCGCGCGAGCACTCCAGCGAGATCTCGCCCAGGTGCAGGGCGTCGGAGGTGAAGTACGTGTAGGGCGAGTCGTGCTTGTAGAGCCGGCCCACGGCGGGATCGGCGAACAGCACCGCGCCGCACCCGTACGGCTGCAGGCCGTGCTTGTGGGGATCGACGACGACCGAGTCGCAGCGGCCGATCGCTCGGTACGGCTCGGCCGGCACGCCGTCGCGCCCGGCGCGCAGCGCGTAGAAGCCGCCGTACGCGGCGTCGACGTGCAGCCGCACCCCGTAGCGCTCGCGCAGCGCCAGCGCCTCGTCCACGCGGTCGACCGCGCCGACGCCGGTCGTGCCGGTCGTCAGCACGACCGTCCCCACCCCGCCGCGCCGGCACTCGGCCTCGACCGCGTCGAGGTCGATCCGCCCGGCCGCGTCGGCGGGCACCGCGCGCGCCTCGACCCCGAGCACGCCGCACATGCGCGCGTGCGTGTAGTGCGCGGCCTCGCTGTGGACGACCGCCGTGCCGGGCGCCAGCTCGCGCGCCACCCACAGCGCCTCGAGGTTGGCGATCGCGCCCGACGACGTCAGGTGCCCCAGCGACGGCGAGGCCAGCCCGAGCATGCCCGCGAGCTGCTCGACGACCTCGACCTCCAGCCCGCTCGTCCCCGGCCCGCCGTCGAGCGCGTGGTTGTTGGGGTTGATGAGCATCGCCGCCAGGTAGCCGGCGGCCGCGACCTCGTGCGGCGGCTTGAGCATCTGCCCCGCGTAGCGCGGGTGGAAGAACGGATAGTGGTCGGCCATCCGCTCGGCGAACGCCGCCCACCCGTCGCGCAGCCGCTGCGGATCGGGCCTCGTCGCCGGATGGCGGTCGAACGGACCGAAACGTTCCTCCCACGCCTCGATCATCGCCTCCGCCTGTGCCAGGATCGCGCCGCGCTCGCTCATCGGCTGGGACCGTAGTGCAACTTCGCGCCCAGCCCTGGCGGCGAAGGAGGATTCGGGAAGAATGCCGCGACGGCGCGCCCCGGCGAGACGAGCCGGCGCGCCCCGACCCCAACGATGGACACACAGCGACGCGGCAACTACGACTCCGGCGAGGACTTCGTCCTCGAGTACGGAGAGCTCCGGTTCACCTTCAACGAGCGCGACTTCCAGGAGCGCTGCGAGCAGGCGGCGATGAAGCTCGGCTTCGTCCGCGAGCGGCTCGGCGAGAGCGAGCTCGAGGATCTCGTCAACCTCGCCGTCAACGGCGAGATCCCCGACCCCACCTCCCCGCTCGGGGAGCACGTCAACGACTGCTGGCCCGAGCTGGTCGGCCCGGCCGACCGCTCGCTCGTGCACTGGCTGCGGCGGCTGGTCTTCCGCTCGGCCTGGCTGGACCAGCGCGTGAAGGAGGGCGAGCTCGACATCGCCTTCGACCCCGAGTCGCACACCTTCGCGTACGTCCAGCCCGAGCGCGATCGAGAGCCGATCGAGCTGGCGCCCGAGCCCTCGTGGGGCCGGGTCGCCTACATCCCTCGCTGACGCGGCGGGTTTCGCCCCCTGGGCGAACACCCGCTGAGGAACCTCGCCCCCCTGGGCGAGCGTTCCCCTAGCCGAGAGCGGAGGCGCGGGCCTGGGCGATCGCGTCCGCCCCGGCCTCGCCGACCAGCAGCTCGGGCCGCAGCGTGCCGCTGGCGACCAGGTCGAGCGCCGGGAAGCGCGCGGTCGAGGTCAGCGCCACGTCCAGCGCGATGACCGTCGTCTCGCCGCCGACCGGCTCGTCGCTGGTCGCGATGATCGTCAGCGAGCCCCCGTCGACGATGTCGCGGGCGGCCGCCAGCGCGCGGCGCCCGGCGCCGGCCGGCAGGCCGGCCAGCGTGTCGATCAGCACGACCGCGTTGCCGCCGCGGGCGGCGATCCGCTTGGCGGTGTCGAGCGCGCGCTCGATCGCGCCGGCCCGGGCGTCGGGCGAGGCGGCCAGCGACAGCGTCGCGACCGGCTCCACGCCGCCCGGCGCGGACTGCTTCCACTCGGTGATCTCCTCGGGGCGCGCGCCGGCGAGCACGACCGACACGTCCAGGCCGTCCTGGCCGGCGAGCGCGCCGGCCAGGCGCCGCAGCGCCTCGGTCTTGCCCGAGCGGGCGGCGCCGACGATCGTCACGCGGGAGCCGCGGCCGATCGGCGTCAGCCACTCGATCGCCTTCAGCGTCGCGTCCTCGGAGCCGAGCGAGAAGCGCTGGCTGGGGAACGCGGCGGGCAGCTCGTCGAACGGCGTGCCCTCGCTGACCTCCTCGGCGGGGCGGCCGTTGATCGTGTCCACGCGCACCAGCGACGGGTAGCGCTCCGAGCGGCGCGGCGCGCGCACCGGCCCGGTCACGACGTCGCCGGAGACGAGCTCGCAGCGGCGCACCTGGGCGGCGGAGATGTACACGTCGTCGTCGCTGGGCTCCGGCGGGTGGACGCGCAGGAAGCCGGAGCCGTTGCTGAGGAGCTCGACCGTGCCCTCGACGATCTTCTCGGCCTTCTCCTCCTCCTCGTCGCGCTCCTCGCGCTCGCCGCGGCCCTCGTCGCGCGAGCGCGAGCGGCGCGAGCGGCGGCGCGACGGGCGTTCCTCGGCCTCCTCCTCGGTGGCGCCCTCCTCGGCCGCCTCCTCGGCGACCTCGGCCTCGGCGTCAGCCTCGACGTCGGCGTCCTTGCGCCGGCGCGAGCGGCGGCGCTTGGGCTTCTCCTCCGCCCCCTCGTCGGCGGCGGGCGCGGCGGCGGCCTCGCCGCCCTGGCGCTCCAGGATCGCGTCGACGAGGTCGGCCTTGCGGAGGCGGCGGAAGCCGTCGATGCCGAGCTCGCGGGCGATCAGATGCAGGTCGGCGAGCGGGCTCTCCTCGAGCGCGGGGCGGTCCAGCACGGCCATGGGATGGCTCCTTCGGATGGGATTGTCGGTGGGCGTCCGGTCGCGTTGGACAGCGACCGGCGACGCAATTGCGCTGCGAACGCTAGCGGATCACGATGCTGCGATGCGCCGTGCGCACGTTGCCGGCGTTGTCGCTCGCCCGCACCGTCACGGTGTGACGGCCCCGCCCGTAGACGTGGCGCAGGTGGCGCCCATAGGCCATCGTGCCGTCGCCGAAGAAGACCTGCGGCGTCTTGGAGCCCGACTCGCGGTCGATCGCGCGCACGTCGACGGTCACCGGCCGGCCGGCCCGGCGCGACCCCCGGAACGAGATCGTCACGTTCGGCGGCGTGCGGTCGATCTTCAGCAGCCGCGTGGGCGTCGCCGACGCCTGCCCGCGCGAGTCGATGGCCAGCACGCGCCACAGGTGCGTGCCCGAGCCGAGCCGCAGGTTGCGGGTCGGGTACGAGAGCTGACGCGTCGTGCCGACGGCACGCCCGTCGATCTCGAGCGTGTAGCGCAGGTCGCCCCACGTCTCGGTCGGCTCGCGCCAGCTCAGCCGCGCGGGCGCGCGCCGGTACCAGCGCGACGACGACGCGGGCGAGAAGTTGCCGGGCTCGCGGTCGTTGACGGCCGACACCAGGCGCCGCTCGGCGCCGGCGCCCTGGATCGCCACGATGATCGCGTTCAGGTAGCGGTCGCCGGCCATCGCGACGCCCGCGTTCCAGTCGACGGGGCCGAGCTCGGGCTTGGTGATCTGCTGCTCGGGCTGGAAGCCGATGCCGGTGACGAACCGCATCCGCAGCATGCCGTCGGGCGCCGGCCAGGCGACCATGCCGTTCTTGTCCTCGGAGTAGAAGACCGGCAGGCGGCCCGTGATCGGCACCGGGGCCGAGTCCAGCCGGGACGCGAACGGGGTCCACTCGTCGTCGCTGTTGACGGCCATGCCGAAGATCGGCCCCGACCGCAGCGGCACGGCCGAGAAGCCGGTGCCGGTGCCCTGGATCGCCATGCTCGGCCAGCCGGCGTCGTCGCCGGGCCAGCCCTGGCCGTCGATGACGACCGGCGGCTCGAACAGCGAGCCGCGCATGTGCCGGGCGATCGCGCGCACCTGGGTGGTCGCGCCGTCGGTGAACGCCTGGCGGAAGACGACCCAGCCGAAGCTCGAGTCCGACTGGATCGTGGCCATCGGCGCGTCCGCGTCGCCGCCCGCGCGGCCTTCGAGCTCGTCGACGGTCAGGTCGGCGGGGACGGGCGACGGGCGCGTGCCGTCGATGCGCCGCGCGACGACGTGCGAGCGCCCGGCCCCGTCGACCTCGCCCCACACCGCCAGCGCCAGGCCCTCGGCGGAGACGGCGATGCTCGGGCGCAGGTTCGGCTGCCCGCCGGCGCGGCGGGCCGGGTCGAGGTCCAGCGGCCCCGAGACCGGCTGCCACTGCGTGGCGCCGCGCGGGAGGCGCGCCGCGTGCACGTCCTCGCCGGTGCTCCACGCCAGGTAGGCGTTGTCGTTGAAGCCCATGTCGATGGCCGGCAGTGTCGCGGGCGCCCCGACCGGCTGCGGTCCGCTCCAGCCGGCGGCGACGCTCTGGCGGATCGAGGCGTAGAGCACGCCCTCGGTGACCCACGCCACGATCAGCTTCCCGCGCGTCCCGGCGGCGATCACCGGGTCGGAGGCGGGCGGCGCCAGCGACCCGTCGACGCGCTCGGGCGGCTGCCAGACCCCGTCGACGATCCGCGAGACGAACACGTGCGGCACGCCACCGTCCTCGCGCAGGTAGACGACGCCGCCGGTCCCGTCGGCGGGGTCCATGTCGGCGCCGCCGACGGCCAGGAGGCCGGGGTTGGGGCCGTCGATCACCTCACCGGGGAACAGCGCCGCCTGGGCGGTCGCGACGGTCAGCACGAGCGTGGCGGTGGCGCTGGCGGCCAGCGCGATCAGGCGACGACATGACGGCAACGGCTCGGGCACCTCGCAGCGGGGAGAAGGGTCGATACGGGCCTGCCAACCCGTGGGAGCGGCGAAAGTTACGGGACGGTCCCGACGATCCCCTCCGCTTCGGCCTCGGCGAGGAAGCGGCCGACCTCGGCGTCGATGCGCGCCTCGTCCCAGCCGAGGTCGGCGGCGAGCGCGGCGGCGACCCGCCGGGCGACCGGCTCGGAGGTGACCTCGCGGGCGGCCAGCAGGCCCAGCCGGGTGCGCCGCAGGAGCACGTCGCCGACCGAGCGCGCCTGGTCGTGGCGCACGGCGTGGACGGCCTCGGCGAGCAGGTCCGGGAGGTCGCCGACGATCGGCTGCGCCCACTCCGGGCGCTCGGCCGCGACGCGCAGGACGTCGTGGGCGACGTGCCCGTAGCGGCCGGCCAGGTGCGGGTAGGCGGCGTCGGCCACCCCGTCGACGCGCGGGAGCGAGTCGGGCTCCACCGCCTGGCCGAGCGGGATCTCGTGCGTGCGGCACGGGGCGTCGCGCGCGTCGCGCTCGACGAGCCGGTCGACGGCCATCTTCGCCATCCGCCGCCACGTCGTGAGCTTGCCGCCGGTGATCGTGATCATCGACGACGTCTCGTACAGCTCCGCCTTGCGCGAGATGTCGACCGACTTCTTCGGATCGCCGGAGGAGATCAGCGGCCGCACGCCCGCGTACGCGCCGGTGAGGTCGGCGGGGGTCAGCGCCGTGCCGAAGAACGCGTTGGTCGCCTCGAGCACGTAGTCGATGTCGGCGGGGTCGGGCGCGATGAAGTCCAGCTCGCCCTCGTAGTCGTTGTCGGTCGTGCCCAGCAGCGTCCGCCCCAGCCAGGGCAGCGCGAAGATCGTGCGCCCGCCGCCGGCGGGGACGATCGCGCCCGCCACCAGGGGCAGCGTCTCGTGGGCGACCGTGACGTGCGTCCCGCGGCTGGGCCGGATGTGCGGGATGTCGGCCTCGTCGCGCAGCTCGCCCGGACGCAGGCGGTCGGCCCACACCCCGGTCGCGTTGATGACGTTCGCGGCGCGGATGCGCAGCGGCTCGCCGGTCTCGGTGTCGACGGCCGCGACGCCGCCGTCGACGAGCTCGGTCACCTCGACGCGGTTGGCGACGACCGCGCCGAAGCGCTCGGCCTCGGCCAGGACGGTCAGCACGAGCCGGGCGTCGTCGGTCTGGCAGTCGTAGAAGAGGTAGCCGGAGGTCGGGTTGCGCTCCGCGAGCGCGGGGAGCAGCTCGACGACCTCGGCGCCGTCGATGATCCGGTGGCGGTCCGGGCTCCACGACTCGGCGAACTCGCCGCGGCGGCGCCGGCCGCGCGACATCACGTCGTAGAGGTTGAGGCCGGCGCCGATCAGGCGGTCGGGGCGGGCGCCGTCGAACGCGGGCACGACGAGCTTGAGCGGGTGCACGAGGTGCGGCGCGAGCGTGACCATGAGCTGGCGCTCGAGCAGCGCCTCGCGCACCAGCCCGAGGTCGAAGTTCTGCAGGTAGCGCAGCCCGCCGTGGACGAGCTTGGACGAGCGGCTGGACGTGCCGGCGGCGAAGTCGCGCTTCTCGACGAGCGCGACGCTGTAGCCCCGCGTGGCGGCGTCGAAGGCGCATCCGGCGCCGGTGATGCCGCCGCCGACCACGACCACGTCGAACACGTCACCGGTCAGGGCCTCGAGTGCGTCTGCGCGTGCGATCACACCCGGCAGGCTATGTGCCCGGCCAGCCGGGTGGCGAGCGCCATGATCGTGATCTGCGGGTTGACGCCCAGCGACGACGGCACGGCCGCTCCGTCGCCGACGTAGAGGCCGGGCGTGCCGCGCACCTGCAGGTCGGGGTCGAGGACGCCGCGCGCGGGGTCCGCGCTGGCGCGCGCGGTGCCGAGCGGGTGGAAGGCCATGAGCGTGAGGTCGCGCGGTCGCACGCGGGCGGCCCGCAGCGGGCCGGTGCCGCCGTCGCGCAGCGGCGGCACGCCGGCGACGGGCACGACGACCTCGCGGGCCCCGGCGGCGAACCAGATCCGGGCGAGCAGCTCGAGCCCGCGCTGGAACCGGGTCGCGTCGGCGGGCGCGAGGTCGTAGCGGATGAGCGGACGGCCGCGCGCGCTGCGCACGCCGCCGCGCGCGGTGTCGGAGACCATCACGCCGAACTGGGCCAGGCGGCGCGTATCGAGCATCAGCTCGCGGTGCTCGGGCCCGTGCCTGGGGATCGCCATCGCCAGGTAGTCGGGCGGCCCCGCGATGCCCTCGAGCATGATCCCGTCGCCGGCGAGCGCGTCGACGAAGTAGGACTGCGGCACCCCGTCCCACAGCACGACCTCCTCGTCGAAGCGGGCGCGCGCCGCGGTGGCCGGGTGGATCGAGAGGTTGCGCCCCAGCGCGGGCGAGCGGCCGAGCCGGTTGGCGGCCAGCAGCGCCGGCGTGTGGATCGCGCCGGCGGCCAGCACGACGCGCGGCGCGTCGACGCGCACGCCGTCGCCTTCGATCCCGGTCACGGCGCCGCCGCGGCCGGTGCGGATGCGCCGGATCCGCACGCCGGTGAGCAGCTGCGCGCCGGCGGCGAGCGCCTTGGGCACGTACGTGGCGCCGGCGTGCTGCTTGGCGCCGGCCGGGCAGCCGTAGGCGCAGACGCCCGAGCCGACGCAGCCGCGCACGTTGCGGCGCAGGTAGCCGCCCGACAGGCCGAGCGCGGCGGCGCCGCGGCGCACCAGCTCGGCGTTGCGCCCGGCCAGCTCGGGCGGCACCTCGACGACGTTCAGCTCGCGCTCGACGCGGTCGAAGTCGAGGTCGAGGTCGAGGTCGAGGCCGTCCTCGGCGCGCCAGCGCGCGAGCACGCGGCCGGGCGTGCGGAAGCAGGTGCCCGAGTTGACGAGCGTCGTGCCGCCCACCGCCCTCCCGAGGGGCAGGACGATCGGCGGCGACCCAATCGTCACGGTCTGGCCGGCGTCGCGGTAGAGCTCGACGAGCATGTCGCGCGGGCGCGCCGTCAGCGTCTCGACCGGGTGCCACGCCCCCTCCTCCACGACCACGACCCGCAGCCCGGCCTCGGCCAGCTCCTTGGCCACGACCGCGCCGCCGGCGCCCGTCCCCACCACCGCGACGTCGGCGCGCAGCGTCCTCATCGCCGCGCCCGCGCCAGGACCGCGTCGGCGTCGTACCCCAGCGCCCGCGCCGCCGCGTTCTCGCCGTAGTAGGCCAGGTGGGCGAGCCCGCGCAGCGCCTTGACCAGCGGGACGTGGTCGAAGCGGTCCAGCAGGCGCCGTCGCGCCGCCGCGTCGAGCGTGCGGAAGCGACCGCCCCACCCGGCGGCCGCGGGCAGCGCGTCGAGCGCGAGCAGCGCGGCGACGAGGCCGGCCGCGTTCGGCCGCGGCGACCGGTCCAGCAGGCGGTCGAGGAACGCGGGCGCCCCGTCCGGGCGCAGCGGCGGCAGCGGCGGACCGGGCATCACGGCGGCGTCGATCAGCGCGGCGAACACGTCGCGGGCGCGCGCCCTCACGTCAGCGCCTCCTGCTGGACGCCCGCAAGCATGCGGACGGCCTCGCGCGCGGCTTCGGCGTCGCGCGCGGCGATCGCCTCCGCCGCGGCCGCGTAGAGCGGCGCGAGCCGCCGGTGCTCGGCGGTGACGCGCAGCTGCTCGGCGTGGGCGAAGTACGCGCCGCGGATCGCGTTGAGGATGAGGACGAACACGAGGTTGCCGGCGGCCTGGGCCAGCTCGGTGGCCCAGGCGAAGTCGATCTCCTGGGCGGCGGCCGCGTCGGGCGCGGCGGCGATCGCCGCGGCCAGGCCGGCGAGCCGGGCGGCTTGCTCGTCGGTGCGGCGCCGCGCCGCCAGCGCCCCCAGCTCGGCGAGCATGAGCGTGCGCGCCTCGAGCACGTCGGCGAGCACGTCGCGATCGATCCGCCCGCCGCGCAGCAGCAGCGGCGCGAGCACGTCGAGCGTCCCGCGCTCGCGTACGTCGGCGACGACCATCCCCGCCCCGTGGCGGACCTCGATCAGTCCCATCTGCTCCAGCCGCTTGAGCGCCTCGCGCAGCGCGGTCATCGTCACGCCGAGGTCGCGGGCGAGCGCGCGCTGCGCGGGCAGCCGCTCGCCGGGGGCGTAGCGGCCCGAGAGGATCGCGTCGAGGAGGGTCGCGAACAGCGAGTCGGCGACCTTCGGGCGAGTGTTCGGAACACTTGCCACCCGGCCACCGTAGCAGAGCTCGGCCGCTAGTAGCCCTCCAGGATCTGCTTCAGCCCGAGCGCGGCGACCGGCGCGTCGTCGCCGCGGTTGTTGTTGAACATCACGCGCACGCGCTCGGCCTTCTCGGCCAGCGACTCGGCGCGGCGAGCGAGCTCGCGCAGCTCGGCCTCCGAGTAGCGGTAGCCGAAGCGCTCGGCGACGGTGCGCCCCCGCACGTAGCCCTCGGCGTTGCGGCCGTGCGCGCGCAGGTAGGCCAGGTCCGGGCGGGTGACGACGTCGATCGGCGGCATCGCCGTCGGGGCGCGCACCTGCGGGGCGTCGACGCACACGAACGCGACGCCGGCGCCCTCGAACCACGCCAGGGTGTCCTCGAGGCGGTCGCGGTCGACCCAGCCGCGGTGGCGCAGCTCGATCGCCACGGGCACCGGGGCGACGAGCGCGACGAGCCGCTCCAGCTCGGCCAGCTCGTGCGCGCCGGGCATGAACGCGGGCGTCGTCTGCAGCAGCAGCGACGACAGGCGGCCGTGGTCGCGGAGGGGCTGGAGCACGTCGAGCGTGCGGCGGGCCATCTCGGCCTCGAGGTCGTCGTCGAGCACGACCCGCGGGCGCCGGCCGGTCACGCGAACCTCGCCGCGCAGGTCGGGGGGCAGCGACGACGGCGGAGCGCTGTGGCGCGACAGCAGCCGGTGGAGCTTCACGTCGAACGTGAACGTGTCCGGCGTGCACGCGCACCAGCGCGCGACCGTCCGCCGCGCCGGCAGCGCGTAGAACGTGGAGTTGACCTCGACCGCGCTCAGCCGCTGCGCGTACCAGGCCAGCCGGTCGCGGGCCGGCAGGCCCGGCGGATACCACTCCTCGACGAAGCCGGGGTCCGACCAGCTCGAGGTGCCGATCGCGATCGCGCCCATCGGGCGCCCCTACCCCCTACGCGGCCGCGACCGCCTCGCGGCGGGCGATCTCCTCGCGGACCGCCGGCGCGACCTCGGTCCCGAACAGCTCGATCGCGCGCAGCACCGCCTGGTGGTCGACGGTGCCGACCGACAGGTGGATGAGGTAGCGCTGCATGCCGAACAGGTCGTGCAGGCGCAGGATCTTCTCGACGACCTCCTGCGGCGAGCCGAGCGTCAGCGAGCCGCCGGGGCCGCGCATCGCGTCGAACTGCTCGCGGGTCATCGGCGGCCACCCGCGCTCGCGCCCGATCTGGCTCATCATCTCGCGGTAGGACGGGAAGAAGGCCTCGACCGCCTGCTCGGCGGTGTCGGCCACGAAGCCGTGGGTGTTGATCGCGAGCGCCGGCGCGGGCCGCCCGGTCTCCTCGGCGGCCCGGCGGTGCAGCTCGACGAGCGGCACGAACCGGTCGGGCGTGCCGCCGATGATCGCCAGCGCGACCGGCAGGCCGAGGACGCCGGCGCGGATCATCGACTGCGGGCTGCCGCCCACCGCGATCCACACGGGCAGCGGGTTCTGCAGCGGGCGCGGATGGACGACGGCGTCGCGCAGCGGCGCGCGCAGCCGCCCCGACCACGTGACCGGCTCGTCGCCGCGCAGCCGCAGCAGCAGGTCGAGCTTCTCGGCGAACAGCTCGTCGTAGTCCTCGAGGTCGTAGCCGAACAGCGGGAACGACTCGGTGAACGAGCCGCGCCCGGCCATGATCTCGGCGCGGCCGCCGGAGAGCAGGTCGAGGGTGGCGAACTCCTCGAACACGCGGACCGGGTCGTCGGAGCTGAGGACGGTGACGGCGCTCGTGAGGCGGATGCGCTCGGTGCGCGAGGCCGCGGCGGCGAGAGCGACCGCGGGCGCGGAGACCGCGAAGTCGGGCCGGTGGTGCTCGCCGACGCCGAAGACGTCGAGGCCGACGCGATCGGCGGTCTCGATCTCCTCCATCAGGTCCCGCAGGCGCTGCTGCGGGCTGACGATCTCCCCGGTCGCGGGGTCGGCGGTGCGCTCGGCGAAGGTGACGATTCCCAGTTCCACGCGGCCAGCCTATCAGTCCGTTGCGCATACAACTACCGGCCGGGGAACCCCGACGCCCCCTGCACGTCAGCGGTGGGCGGCCCGCTCCCAGCGCTCGCGCTCGCGGTCGAACGCCTCCCAGTCCACGGGCGGGTCGGGATCCTCGTCGCGCGGCTCGCCGCCGTCGTCGCCGGGCCCGCGCGCGCCCCAGGCGGCGAGCGAGACCAGGCACACGGCCGCGCCGATCGTGACCGAGCCGGCGGTCGCGTGGCCCTCGGCGGCGATCAGCGCGCCGATCGGGTAGCCGACCACGCCGGCGAACCCGGACACGAGCACCAGCACCGGGCGCAACCGCGCCGGCGGCGGTCCCACGAACGCCCGTACCAGCACCACCGCGAGGACCGCTCCCACGGCCACCTTCACCACCACGGGGCTCACCCCCTCGACCGTACTCCTCGCGCCCCTCCTCGTCCAGAGCGCGAGCGGTCCGCGCGTCTCGCCCCCTGGGCGAACACCCGCTCAAGGACCGAGCCCCCTGGCGAGCGTCCTAGAGCTCGTTCAGCTCGGTGACGATCTCCTGCACCGAGGCCTTCGCGTCGCCGAAGAGCATCGACGTGTTCTCGGCGTAGAAGAGCGGGTTGTCGATCCCGGCGAAGCCGCTGCTCATCGACCGCTTCAGCACGATCACGCTGCGCGACTTGTCGACCTCGAGGATCGGCATGCCGTAGATCGGGCTGCCCGGGTCGTCCTTGGCGGCCGGGTTCGTCACGTCGTTGGCGCCGATGATCAGCGACACGTCGGTGCGCGGGAACAGCGGGTTGGCCTGCTCCATCTCCTTGAGCTGCTCGTAGGGCACGTCGGCCTCGGCCAGCAGCACGTTCATGTGGCCCGGCATGCGCCCGGCGACCGGGTGGATCGCGAAGTTGACCTCGACCCCGCGCTTCTCCAGCTCGAGCGTCAGCTCCCGCACCGCGTGCTGGGCCTGCGCGACGGCCATCCCGTAGCCCGGCACGATCATCACCGACGACGCATAGGCCATCTGCACGGCGGCGTCGGCGGCGGTCGTCGACCGCACGGTGCGCTGCTCGCCGTCGCCGCCGCCGGCCGGCAGCGCCCCGGCGCCGCCGAAGCCGCCCGCCACGATCGACGGGATCGAGCGGTTCATCGCCTGCGCCATCAGGTTCGTGAGGATCGAGCCCGACGCGCCGACGATCATGCCCGCGACGATCAGCGCCGTGTTGTCGAGCGCGATGCCGGCGGCCGCGGCCGACAGGCCGGTGAACGCGTTCAGCATCGAGATGACGACCGGCATGTCGGCGCCGCCGATCGGCAGCACGACGAAGTTGCCCAGCAGCGCGGCCGCGACCAGGATCCCGATGAAGACCCACTCGCTCGTCGTCCCGGACGCGATCGCGATCGAGAAGCCGACCGCGACCGCCAGCAGCGCCAGGTTGATGGCCTGCTGGAACGGCAGCACGATCGGCCGGCCGCTGATCAGCTCCTGCAGCTTGGCGAACGCGATGTTCGAGCCCCAGAACGACACGGACCCGACGATCGCGGCGAACAGCGAGGCGATCACGACGTAGGTCGCGACGTGGTCGAAGCCGTCGCTGGAGCGGAACTCGGCCCAGGAGATCAGCGCGATCGCGCCGCCGCCCACGCCGTTGAACAGCGCCACCATCTGCGGCATCGCGGTCATCCGCACGTTGCGCGCGGCCGGCACGCCGACGACCGTGCCAATCACGATGCCGAGGATGATCAGGCCCCAGTTGCCCATCCCCTCGGTGAGCAGCGTCGCGCCGATCGCGATCGCCATGCCGACGGCGGCGATGCGGTTGCCGCGGACCGCGGTGCGCGGCCCGGTCAGCCCGCCGAGGCCGATGATGAAGAGGGCGAAGGCGACGATGTAGCAGACCCGGATGAAGTCCGGGTCCTGCAGGAAGCTCGCGAACATCAGGCGGAGCCCTCCGGCTCCTCGGCCTGCGCCGCGGCCTTCTTCGGGTCCTTGCTCTTGAACATCTCGAGCATCCGGTCGGTGACCAGGAACCCGCCGACGACGTTGATCGTGCCGAAGGCGATCGCGATGACGAGGATGAGCTTGTTGAAGAACCCGTCGCCGGACAGGCCGAGCACGAGCAGACCGCCGACGATGACGATCCCGTGGATCGCGTTGGTGCCGGACATCAGCGGCGTGTGCAGCGTGTTCGGGACCTTCGAGATGACGTAGAAGCCGACGAAGCCGGCCAGCACGAGGATCGCGAGGTTGGTGACGAGCATCAGGCGGCGGCCTCCAGCGCCTTCTTGACCCCGGGGTGGACGACCTCGCCGTCGCGCGCCACGCAGGCGCCGGCGACGATCTCGTCGTCGAAGTCCAGGTTCAGCGCCCCGTCCTCGCCCACGACGAGGTCCAGGAACGCCTGCAGGTTGCGCGCGTAGAGCATCGACGCGTGCTGCGGCATCGACGCGGGCAGGTTCAGCGGCGAGGCGATCGTCACGTCGTGGACGACCGTCGTCTCGCCGGGCGTGGTGAGCTCGCAGTTGCCGCCGGTCTCGCCGGCCAGGTCGACGATCACGCTGCCGGGCGCCATCCCCTGGACGGCCTCGGCGGTGACGAGCTTCGGCGCCGGGCGGCCCGGCACGAGCGCGGTGGTGATGACGACGTCGAAGCCCTTGATCGCGTCGGTCAGCGCCTGCTGCTGCTGGGCCCGCTCCTCGGCGGTCAGCTCCCGGGCGTAGCCGCCCTCGCCGGCGGCGGAGATGCCGAGGTCCAGGAACGTCGCGCCCAGCGACTGCACCTGCTCGGCGACCTCGGGGCGCACGTCGTAGCCGGTGGTCTTGGCCCCGAGCCGCTTGGCGGTCGCCAGCGCCTGCAGGCCGGCGACGCCGGCGCCCAGGACCAGCACCTTCGCGGGCGGGATCGTGCCGGCCGCCGTCATGAGCATCGGGAAGAAGCGCGTGAGGTGCTCGGCGGCGAGGATGACCGACTTGTAGCCGGCGACGTTGGACTGCGACGACAGGGCGTCCATCGCCTGCGCGCGCGAGATCCGCGGGATCGCCTCGACCGCGAACGCGGTGACGCGCGCGTTCGCGAGCGCCTGGGCGTTCTGCGGCGCCCCGAGCGGGTTGAGGAAGCCGACGAGCACGGACCCGTCGCCGACGCGCGCGATCTCCTCGGCGCTCGGCGGGGCGACCTTCAGCACCACGTCGGCGCCCCACACGTCGTCGGTCAGCTGGGCCCCCGCGTCGGCGAACGCCGAGTCGGGGATGAGCGCGCTCGCGCCCGCGCCCGGTGCGACGGCGACCTCGAGGCCCTTGCCGGCAAGGCGCTTCACGACCTCGGGGACGAGCGCCACACGCGTCTCGCCCGGCGCAGTCTCCTTCGGGACACCCAATCTCATGCGGCGGGAAACCTAGCCGATCGGGGGAGCGACCGGCCGTTCGCCCGGCGGCGCCGGGACCCACTCGATCTCGAACCTCGTTCGGAACCGCTCGAGGGCGGCCAGCAGCGCCGGTCCGAACGCGAGGCCGAACGCCAAGCTCCCGGCGGCGTGGGTGATGTTGAACGGCAGCGCGGTCGCCGAGATCGCCAGGTACTCGCCCAGCGTGTGGCGCCCGAACGTCGTCCAGGTCGAGAGGTCCATGATCGCGCCGAACGCCAGCGCGGCGACCGCGCAGGCGATCGCGAGCGCGACGCGCCCGGGCGAGCGGCCGCCGTACGCGTGGGCCAGCAGCGCGCCCGCGACGCCGATCAGCCCCCACGCGGCCATCTGCCACGGCGTCCACGGGCCCTGTCCGAAGAACAGGTTGGAGGCGAGCGCGGCGACCGCGCCGACGGTGAAGCCGGGAGCGGCGCCCAGCGCGAAGCCGGCGATCAGCACGATCGTCGTCGTCGGCTTGACCGACGGCACGGGCGCGAACGCGATGCGGCCCAGCGCGGCGAGCGCCGCCAGCGTGGCGACGAGGGCGACGACCTTCGCGGGCGGGTGGCGGCGCTCGTACCACCAGAACCCGGCGAGCAGGCAGACGCCGAGGACGAGCAGCGCGGCGAGCGTCCAGCTCATCGGCGCGCCTCCGCGAGGATCAGCGCCGCGCCCTCCTCGGGCGTGAGCGCCCCGCAGACGCGCGCGGTCTCGGTGGCGAAGTACCAGCCGCCGGCCAGCACGTCGTGGGCGTCGCCGTCGGCGATCAGCTCGCCCTCGCCCATGAGCACCACCCGGTCGGCGACCTGGACGGCGAACTCCGGGTCGTGGGTGGCGACGAGCACGGCGATGCCGTCGTCGGCGTAGCCGCGCAGTATCTCGGCCAGGTGCGCCTTGTGGAAGCGATCCATGCCGCGGGTGGGCTCGTCGAGGCAGACGGCCGCGGGCCGGTCCCCGCCCGACGTGACGATCGCCAGCGCCAGCCGCTGGCGCTCCCCGCCGGACAGGTCGCGCGGGTGGCGGTCGGCGAGATGGTCGAGGCCGACGCGCCGCAGCGTCTCGAGGTCCAGCTCGCCGTCGACGCGGTCGGCGACGATCACGTCGCCGGGGTGCTGGAGCAGCAGCGCCACGCGGCCGGCCGCGCGCACGCGCCCCCGGGTCGGCTGCAGGAGCCCGTTGGCATGGCGCAGCAGCGTGGACTTGCCGGCGCCGTTGCGGCCCATGAGCGCCACGCGCTCGCCGGGCCGCAGCGCGAGGTCGATCCCGCGCAGGACCGCGCGCCCGCCGCGGCGCTCGAACCACACCCGCTCGAAGCTCAGCGCGGCCTCCTTCGGCCGGCGTCGCCGCGGCGCGGCGGGCGCGGGCGCCGGCGCGGCGACCTCGATGCCGCGGTCGCGCAGCGCGCCGCGCGCCGCCTTGACGCCCGGCGGCAGCGGCGACAGCCCGGCCAGCGAGAACATCCGCGCCGCCGGGGTGGCCAGGGACGGCTCGTTGGCCATCGCCCACGTCAGGAACGCGGCCGGCGGCGCGTCGCAGGCCACCGCGCCGTCGACGAGCGCGACGACCCGGTCGGCGGCGGGCAGGCAGCGCTCGAGGCGGTGCTCGGCCAGCACGATCGCCGTGCCCCACTCCTCGTTGAGGCGGCGCAGCAGCCACACGAGCTCGTCGCCGGCGACGGGGTCGAGCTGCGAGGTCGGCTCGTCCAGCAGCACGAGGCGCGGGCGGCCGGCCAGCGCGGCGGCCAGCGCCACGCGCTGGAGCTCGCCGCCCGACAGCTCGGTGGTCGAGCGGTCCAGCAGCGGCGCGATGCCCAGCGCGAGCGCCGCCTCCTCCACCCCGCGCGCGACGGCCGCCGACGACCAGCCGCGGTTCTCCAGCCCGAACGCGATCTCCGCGCGCACGCTGCCCATGACGGTCTGCGCCTCGGGGTCCTGGAACAGCGTGCCGGCGACCGCGGCGATGTCGCCGGGGCCGTGCTCGCGCGTGTCCAGCCCGCCGACGACGAGGCGGCCCTCGAAGCGGCCGCCGTGGAAGTGGGGCACGAGCCCGCAGGCGGCGCGCAGCAGCGTGGACTTGCCCCACGCCGACTGCCCGCACAGCACGACGAACTCGCCGTCGGCGATCTCCAGGTCGACGCCGCGCAGCGCGGGCCGCTCGGCGCCCGGATAGCGGTAGGAGACGCCCTGGAGGCTCAGGACCGTCATCGCGCGATCCCCCGGCGGTCCAGGAACGGCAGCAGCCCCGCGACCGCCAGGGCGGCGGCGATCGCGGCGGCTCCGGACCCGCCCTGCAGCTCCACGCGCGGATAGGCGTCGAAGCCGGCCAGGCCGCCGGCCTGCGCGCCGATCGCCAGCGCCGCGATCGCCGCCGCCGACAGGGCGAACGCCACGTCGTGTCGCGACCACGGCACCCGCGCGCGGGCCGGCGCCGCGGCGCCGCCGTAGCCGCGCACCTCGAGCGCGGCCGCGACGTCGCCGGCGCGGTCCAGCGCGCCCGCAGTGACGGCTCGCACGATCGCCAGCCGCGACGCGGGGGCGCCCGGGCGGCAGCGCTGGCCGTCGCTCAGACGCCGGGCGTCGGCGGCGAGCACCCCGACGAGCCGGGTGGCCAGCGTCGCGGTGAGCGCGGAGCGGAAGCCGAAGCGGCGGAACAGCCGCAGGACGCGGTCGGGGTCCACGGCCGAGAAGTACAGCGCGCAGCAGGCGATGATGGCCATCGCGCGCAGGCCGGTGACGGCGCCGTAGGCGATCGACTCCGCGGTCACGTCGAACTCGGGGATCGGCCAGACGCCGCCGAGGCGCGCGACGACGGTCAGCCCCTCGCGGCTGATCAGCGGGTTGACCACCGTGAACAGCACCGCGATCGGCAGGCCGATCAGGAGGGTGAAGCGCCCGACCTCGCGCCCGACGCCGGCGGCGAGAGCGGCGGCCGGCGCGGTGACCAGGACGGCGGTCAGCACGAGCGGGTGCCAGCTGATGAGCGCGGCGAGCGCCAGCGCCGCACACCACAGGCAGGCGACCGACGCGCGCGCCGCGTGCAGCGGGCTCGCCCGGCGCCGGTAGGTCATCGCCCGCCCCGGTCCTCCACCGGCAGCGGCACGCCGACGTCGTCGGCGATCGCGAGCGCGTAGTGCATGCCCAGCGCGCCCTCCTCGAGCGCCCGGACCGCCGCCTGCACGCCGGCCTGGTCGGTGCCGGTGATGAACCACGTCGGCGGCTGGTCCTCCCAGCGCGTCGCGGCGATCAGGCCGCTGCCCGGGCCGAGCGTGCGCGCCACCTCGCCGCGGCCGTCGAGCAGCTGCATCCCGGTGCCGTCGTCGGAGAAGCGCACGAACACGCCGGAGGCCTGCACGCCGTCGTCGAGGAGCCGCGCGGCGCGGTCGAAGCGGATGTCCTGCCAGGGGCCGACCAGCACGCGCAGGTTCTCGTCGCCGCCCTCGGTGCCGACGAGCGACTTGGCCGCGACCACGCCGACGTCGCCGAGACGGCGGGCGACGTCGGAGCACGGGCCGGCGTCCTCCTGGCCGCGCACGCACTCGACGCGCGTCGTCCAGCGCTTGCCGTTCAGCCCGTGCAGGAACGGCTCGGGGTAGGAGCCCACGACCGCCGGGACGCGCTGCGCGGTCCCCCAGTCGCGGAAGTCCCACCAGATGCGGTCCCCGGCGCGGACCTCGGCGGACGCCGAGCCGCGGTCGGCCTCGACGCCGTTGACGTAGTAGAACCAGTCGACCGGGCGCCCGTCCTGGGTCCCGCCGGCGATCCCGTCGACGGACTGCACGAAGCCGCCGCCGTAGCGGGTCTCGACGTCGAAGTTGCGCTGCAGCAGGCGCATGATGCTCTCCGAGCCCTCGACGGGGCCCGGCCCGTACTGTCCCAGGGTCTGGGCGCCGAAGTCGCGGGTGACGACGAGCGAGACGTCGTCGTCGCCCTCCCCGCCGCCGAGCCCGCATCCGCCCAGCGCGAGCGCGGCGGCGAACACGGCGAGCACGGCGAGCAGGCGGAGGCGGGACATCGCGCTTCGAGGCTAGTGCCGGTGGCGGGAAGGTGGTCCTCACCGAGCCGTCGCGGCGGCGTTCGTGGCATGGTGCCCGCCGATGCGCCGCGTTCCGCTCGCCCTGCTCCTGTCCGTCCTCGCGCTCGCCGCCGGCGCGAGCGCCGCCGGCGCCGAGCTTGCGTTCACGCCCTGCCGGGAGCCCGACCAGCAGGGCTTCGAGTGCGCGACGCTCGAGGTGCCGCTGGACCGCGGCGGCACGGTGCCCGGCACCCTGCGCCTGCGCGTGGAGCGGCTCATCCAGCCGGTCCAGCCGGCCGGCGTGCTGATCAACGTCGAGGGCGGGCCCGGCGGCTCGGCGACCTGGCGCGCCCAGCAGTCGCGGCGGCTGTTCGCGCCGCTGCGCGACCGCTACCAGCTCGTGCTCGTCGACCCGCGCGGGATCGGACTGTCCGAGCCGGAGCTGCGCTGCTCGCCCGACGCGGGCCGCTGCGCGCGGCAACTGGGCGACGCCGCCCGCTTCTACACCACCGCCGACAACGTCGCCGACCTCGAGGCGGTGCGCGAGGCGCTCGGCGCGCCGCGCCTGTTCCTGTACGGCACCTCGTACGGCACGTTCGTCGTCAACCAGTACGCGCGCACGCACCCCGACCGCACCGAGCGGATCGTCATGGACTCGCCGGTCCCGCTGGACGGCATCGACCCGCTGGGCGTCGAGACGGTCCACGCGATCGGGCCGATGCTGGCGTCGCTGTGCGCCGGCGGCGCGTGCGACGCGATCACCCGCCACCCGACGGCCGACACGGCGGCGCTCGTGCGCCGGCTGCAGCGCGCGCCCGCGCGCACCCGCGTCGTGGACCCGTCGGGCCGCCCGCGGCGCGCCGCGCTGACCGCGTCCGACGTCTACGAGGTGCTGCTGGCCGGCGACGAGAACGCCGCCCTGCGCGCCTTCTACCCGGGGGCGGTGCGCGCCGCGCTCGCCGGAGATCCGGCGCCGCTGGCGCGGCTGGAGACGCTCGGGGTCGAGCGCTACGGCCGCCGCCAGGTGAACCCGTCGATCTGGGCGCCGACGAACTGCACCGACATGCGCCTGCCCTGGCCGCGCGAGGCGCCGCCCCGCCGGCGCCGGGCCGATCTGATCGCCGCGATCGAGCGCGTCCCGGCGGCGCGGATCTACCCGATGACGCGCGCGCTGCTCGGGCACAGCGCGTCGGCGTGGCCGTGCCTCGACTGGCCCGCGACGAGCCTCGACCGGGCGATCACGGCCGCCGCGCCGCCGCCGGTGCCCGCGCTCGTGCTGTCCGGCCTGCTGGACCTGCGCACGCCGCCGGCCGACGCCCGCGACGTGGCCGCCGCGTTCCCGCACGGGCAGCTCATGGCGGTCCCCAACCGCGCCCACGGCGTGCTGCGCACCGACGTCGCCTGCGGCCAGCAGGCGCTCGAGGCGTTCGTCGCCGACCGGCCCGTCGGCAACCCGTGCGCGGACTCGCCGCCGCTGCTGGCGATCCAGCCGCGGCCGCCGCGGTCGCGCGCCGGCCTCGCGCCGGCCGCGGGCGTCCCCGGCCGGCGCGGGCGCACGGTGGCCGCCGTGCGCGCCACGGTCGCCGACGCGGTCGCGGTCGCCCAGGTCAGCGCGCCCGACGGGGGCGCGGTCGCGGCCGGCGGGCTGCGCGCGGGGAGCGTGCGCGGCACGCGCGACGGCGCCACCGGCGCGGTCCGGCTGACGCTGCGCGATCTCGCCCACGTGCCCGGCGTGCGCGTGCGCGGCCGGGTGCGCGCCGACGCGGCCGGGGTCACCGCGACGCTGCGCGTGCGCGCCCGCGGGGCGAGCGGGCGGCTGACGCTGGCCGCCGACGGGAGCGTCCGCGGGCGCCTCGGCGGCCGCGCCGTGTACGGTGGGGCGCAGCGATGACCGTCAACCTGACGCGCATCTACACGAAGCTCGGCGACGGGGGCGAGACGCACCTCGGCGACATGAGCCGCGTCCCCAAGACGCACCCGCGCATCGAGGCCTACGGCGCGATCGACGAGCTCAACGCCCAGATCGGCCTGGCGATCGCGGCGGGCGACCTGCCCGCGCCGTACCCCGAGTGGCTGCGCCGCATCCAGAACGACCTGTTCGACTGCGGCGCCGACCTGTCGGTCCCCGAGGACCCCTCGTCGGATCGCGAGCGGCTGCGCGTGCTGCCCGAGCAGACCGCGTGGCTCGAGGCCCGCTGCGACGAGGTCAACGCGACGCTGCCGCCGCTGAAGTCGTTCGTCCTGCCCGGCGGCTCCCGCGCCGCCGCCCACCTGCACGTGTGCCGCACGGTCTGCCGGCGGGCGGAGCGGCGGGCGATCGTCGTCGAGGGCGCCAACCCCGAGGTCGTGCGCTACCTCAACCGGCTGTCGGACCTGCTGTTCATCCTCAGCCGGGCCGCGAACGCGGGCGGCGAGGAGCCCTTGTGGCAGCCCGGCCGGTTCCGGTAGTAGCGTCCGGCCTCCTATGGATTTCCCGCAGACCCATCACACCAACGACGGGCGCCCGGTTCAGGTCGATCGCGCCGACGACGGGACGATCACGTTCACCGACGGCGACCGCGAGCTCGCCACCCTGACCCCGGCCGGCGGCGGGAGCTGGCAGCTGCGCCTACGCGACGGCGAGGAGCGCGAGCTGCAGGCCGCCCAGGACGATCCGCCCATCGCGGCGGCGATGGTGCAGATCGACCTGCGCGAGGACGAGGACGACGACCCGCTCGACCCGGGCGAGTGACGCCATGATCGTCTCGATCGTCGTGCGCACGCTGGCGCTCGCGGCCTTCGTGGGCCTCGGGATCGCCTGGATGGCCGAGCACGACGACGCGGTCGGCACGCTGTGGGTGTGCTCGTTCGTCGTCGCCGCGGTCGTGACGCTCTGGTACGCGCTCAGCGACGAGGCGCGCGCCGGCGTGTCGCAGCTCGCCGACATGATCCCCTGGCCGTCGAAGGACCCACGCGACTACATGTGATCGGCTGCCGGGTCGGGCAGCCACGCGTGCAGCGGCGCCGGGCGGCCGATGGCGTACCCCTGCGCGAGGTCGACGCCGAGGTCGCGGAGCACGTCGAGCGTCGCCGGCGCGTCGACGTACTCGGCGATCGTGCGCTTGCCCAGGCCGCCCGCGACCTGCACGAGGCTGGAGACGATCACGCGGTCGTCCGCGCTGGCGACGAGGTGGCGCACGAACTCGCCGTCGATCTTCAGGAAGTCGAACGGGAGGTGCTTGAGGTAGAGGAACGAGCCGAACCCGGCGCCGAAGTCGTCGAGCGCGAAGCGGCAGCCGAGCGCGGCGAGGCGCTCCGCGAACACACGGGCCTGGGCGATGTTCGACACGGCCGCGGTCTCCGTCACCTCGAAGATCAGCGCGCACGGGTCGACGTCGGCGTCGCGCAGCTCGCGCTCGATCGTCTCCAGCAGCGAGTCGGAGCCGATCGAGCTGCCCGACAGGTTGACCTCGAGCACGAGGCCGGCGTCGGCGTGCTCGGCCAGCGTCCGGATCGCGCGCTGCACCACCCACGCGTCGATCTCGGCGACCAGCCCGTAGCGCTCGGCGGTCGGTAGGAAGCTGCGCGGGCCGACGAGCTGGCCCTCCGGCCCGATCATGCGCAGCAGGAGCTCGTGGTGGACGACCTCGCTCGAGCGCATGTCGAGGATCGGCTGCGCGAGCAGCGTGAAGCGGTCCTCGTCGAGCGCGTGGCGGATGCGGTCCATCCAGGCCAGGCGCGCGCGGGTCTGCGAGGCCGCGCGGTCGCCGTCGGCGTGGACGGCGTAGCGGTCGCGCCCGGCCTCCTTGGCGTCGTACATCGCCAGGTCGGCGTTCGCGAGGAGCTGCTCGCCGCGCTCGGTGTCGGCGGAGAACAGTGCGACGCCGATGCTCACGGTCGCCGCCCAGCCGCTGCCCCCGAGCGACTGGCGCCGCTCGCGGATCGTGCGCACGAGCTTGTCGGCGACGATCTCGGCCTGCTCGCGGTCGGCGCGGGGCAACAGGATCGCGAACTCGTCGCCCCCCAAGCGCGCGACGCGGTCGGTCTCGCGGACGGTCTCGCGCAGGATGTCGGCGATTGCCAGGATCAGGGCGTCGCCGGCGTGGTGGCCGAGCGTGTCGTTGACGGCCTTGAAGTGGTCCAGGTCGAGCATGAGCAGCGCGCCCTCGTCGCCGTAGCGCTTGACGTGCGCGAGGTGCCCGTCGACGTCCCGCTCGAACGTGCGGCGGTTGCCGAGGCCGGTGAGCGGGTCGTGGTCGGCCAGGTGGCGCAGCTGCTGCTCGAAGCGGCGCCGGTCGGTGATGTCGAGGATCTGGGCCAGCAGCAGGCGCCGCCCGCCCGCGCCGGAGCCGAGCGCCGTCGCGTGGACGGCGATCCACACCTCGCGCCCGTCGGCGCGCAGCGCGCGGGACTCGTAGCTGCAGCGCATCGTGCGGCCGGCGAGCAGGTCGGCGAGGTGCTCGCGCTGCGCGTCGGCGTCCTCGGGGTGCGCGCGGTCGGGCAGCTCGTGGCCGATGAGGTCGCGCGCCGGGCTGCCAAGGATGCGGGACAGCTCGTCGTTGACCTCGACGAGATGCCCGGCGGCGTCCATCAGCGCCATCCCGACGGGCGCGTCCTCGAACGCGCGCCGGAAGCGCTCCTCGGCGGAGGTGCGCGCCCGCTCGGCCTCGACGCGGGCGCTGACGTCCAGTCCGACGAGGAGGACGCGGTCGATGTCGGGAACCGGCACGGCCCGCAGCCAGAGCGTGCGCCCGGTGCGCTGGTCGCGGTGGTCGAAGCTGACGTGGCGCCCGTCGCGCGCGGCGATGAGCGCGTCGCGGATCGGCACCGTGCTCGGCTCGGCGTCGGCGATGTCGAACGAGGTGAGGCCGACGATCGAGTCGGCCTTCAGGCCCATCGCCCGCAGCAGGCCGCCGCTGGCCTCGACGACGCGCAGGTCCTCGCGGTCGTGGGAGATCACGTACAGCTCGTCGAGGTGGTGCAGCAGCGCCTCGGTGGAGGAGGCGATCGCGTTGCGCTCGCGCTCGCGCACGTCGGCGAGCTCGCGCACGGCGGCGGTGGCGCGCACGACCTGGCGCGTCAGCAGCATCACCAGCACGGTGACGACGGAGCCGACGATGACCGCCATCCAGCCCAGGCCGAAGCCGTGACGGCCGTCGCCGGCCTCCACGAGGAACGTCCAGCGCTGGCCGCCGACGTCGAGCCCCTGCACGTCGGCCCCGTCGCCGGGCTCCCCGATCTCGACGACCTTCCGGCCGCCGGCGCTGATCGTCACCCGCGTGCCGGCGGGGACCGTTCGCAGGAGCGACGCGTCCAGGTCGGTGAAGCGGAACACGCCGATGCCGTAGCCGGTGAGCGCGCGCACGCGCTGCGCCGGCGTGCTCGTGGGCACGTCGGGTGCGTAGGCGGGCGCGTAGAGCACGAGGCTCAGGCCCGAGCTGCCGGGCAGCTTCAGCGGCTCGCTGAGCTGCGTGCGGCCGGTCTCGGCGGCCCGCTCGAGGACGTCGCGCTGCCCGGGGAAGCCGAGCACGTCGAAGCCGAGGGCGACCTGTGCCGGCTGCGGCTCCATGTAGGTGAGCGGCAGGTAGCGCGCGCGCTGGGGCGCCAGCTGGGGCAGCCCGCCGTCGTACCAGCGGATCGGGCGGCCGAGCCACCGCTCGAAGCCGCGGCGGTCGTCGCCCGCCACGATGTCGACCCACCCGAGGCCCGCGGTGCGCTGGCCGGCGAGCAGCGGCTCGGTGAAGATCGCGAACTCCTCCGGCGTGACGCTCTCGCTGGCGCGGAACAGGCTGCGCAGGCTCGTCACGCGGTTCTCGAGCGCGGCGACCAGCGTGGTCGTCGCGTTGATCACCTGGGTCGCCGCGGTGCGCTGATCGCGCGCGTCGGCGCGGCGGTCGTCGGCGAATCCGGCGAGGGCCAGCAGCGCGGTGATGACCAGCAGCACCGCGCCGACGACGTAGGGCAGCCAGCGCCGTGACAGCCAGGTCAGCACCGAACATGGATCGGCATCGAGAGGGCGCGGCTTGATCGGCGGGGCGTCCAGGGCGCGTATGCCGCGTCATGCAGGCGTTTTTCCCGCTCGTCAGCGGCGCGCGTCCGCGGCCGTCCCTCCGTCCCGGCTGGGACGTGTGGCACTCTCACCACCACTACGGTGGCCAAAGTGCCACACGTCGACGGGCGTGGCGTGGTGCGTGGCTGCGAGCACGAAAAAGCCCCGCGGATGCGGGGCTCTCGTGAGGTACCGCTACCGGGATTCGAACCCGGGTTTCCGCCGTGAGAGGGCGGCGTCCTAGTCCCCTAGACGATAGCGGCGCGCAGTCGCCGGCTCAGGGTAGCAACGTGTGCGCGCGACGCTCGATCTCGGAGGCCACACCAGCCGCCAGGCCCTCGAGAAGGCGGACGTCGGCCTCCGTCCAGCCGCGCGGCTCGTGCTCCACGACGCAGATCGTCCCGAGGGCCAGGTTGGACCGGTCGAAGACCGGGACGCCGAGGTAGGCGACGACGCCGGCGTCGGCCGCGAGCGTCATGTCGCCGAGCCGCGGGTCGCGGCGGACGTCCGGGACGGCCATCGGCGCGCGGTCCTCCACGACGTAGCGGCAGAACGACGCGTGCAGCGGGATCTCGCGCGGCTCGCCGTGCACGCCGTGGTCGGAGACCGCGTCGACGATCACGTGTGCGACGATCGTCGATGAGCGACACCGCGGAGACCGGCGCGCGCAGCAGATGCGCGGCGCTCTCGGCGAACCGCCGGAAGCCGCCGACGTGCGGATCGTCCAGCAGGCCCGTGGCGCGAACGGCGGCCACCCGCCGCGGGTCCGCGGCCAACGCCGGGGCGACCGGGCCGTCGTGGCGGCGCACCAGCTGGGCGAGCGCCCCGACCGGGTCGTCGGCCGGCGCGTCGCCGCGCAGACCGGCCAGCGCGCCGAGCCGCAGGACCGCCGCGTCGCGGACGAACTGGGCCGCGCTCACGCCCGCGCCCGCGGCCTCGCGCTCGAGGACGGACCAGAGGTCGGGGCTGAAGCGGACGGTCGTCGCGTGCATCGGCATGCCCCCGTGATCGGCCGCCTGCTCCCGGATCCGCAACCGCCTCGCCAACAGATGTCCAGCATCGGACAACCGTCCGGCCCACGTGCCGAACGAATGCGACACCGGGAGGAACCCCGTCCCCGACCCCGGAGGTCCCGATGTCCCTCACCAGCCGGCGCCACGACGCGGCCGCCGTCACGATGCTCAGGCAGCGGCTACAGAGCCTGGACGACCACTGCCTCGTGAGCCTCGGCGACGGCCTCGAGGCGATGACCCGCGGCGACCTCACCCGCGCCGCGCAGCCGGTCACCGAGCCGATCGCGGCCGACGACGGCCGGCGGATCGGCTCGCTCGGCGAGACGTTCAACACGATGCTCGGCCGCGCCCAGGGCGGCCTCGGCGCCTACAACACGATGCGCGAGCAGCTCGCGGCGATGATCGCCGAGATCGGCAGCACCTCGACCGCCGTCGCCGGCGCGTCCGAGCAGATCTCCAGCACCGCGGCCCAGACCGGCGCGGCGGTCCAGGAGATCGCGAGGCCACCGTCGACGTCGCCGCCGGCGCCGAGCGCCAGGTGAAGATGGTCGGCGACACGCAGAAGCTCTCCCACGAGGCGACGCGCCTGGCCACCCATGCCCACGAGGTGGCCGACCAGGGCGTGCAGATGACCGCCCAGATCGCGTCGATCGCCGACCAGACGAACCTGCTGGCGCTCAACGCGGCCATCGAGGCGGCGCGCGCCGGCGAGCACGGCCGCGGCTTCGCGGTCGTCGCCGACGAGGTCCGCAAGCTCGCCGAGTCGGCGGCCAGCACCGTGCGCGAGACCGAGGCCGCGTTCGCGCGGCTCGCCGACGGCGTCACGCAGGTCGCCGGCGTGGTCGAGCGCATCGAGGCGGCCACGACCGACGTCCGCGGCGTCGCCGAGGACGCCAGCGCCGCCACCGAGCAGGTGTCGGCGTCCGCCCAGCAGTCCTCGGCGTCGACCCAGGAGGTCGCCTCGGCGGCTCAGGAGCTGGCCGTGCGGGCCGGCGAGCTCGACGCGCTCGTCGGCCGGTTCACGGTCGCCTGAGCGGCGACCGCGACGGCGCCGTCGCTCAGCCCCGGGAGCGGTGCGCCGTCGCGAACGCCGACGCCATCCGGCCGTAGCCGGCCGCGTTGGCGTGGATGTTCGGGCCCACCGGCGGCGGCGTGCACATCCACGTCCACGCGCAGATCGCGACGACGGCGACCGGCGCCGTCCCGCCGCCCGGCACGGTCGTCGTCTGCGTGAGCGGCACGTCGCTGCGCAGCGCCCGGTCCACCCGCGCGACCGCGATGCCGTACTTGCGGAAGGCGGGGATGATCGCCGTGCGGTTGACGTTCTCCGCGAGCTCCTGGGAGGCCGCCGCGACCGCCTGCTCGGCCGGCCCCTCCAGCCACTTGGCGACGTACGGGTTGTAGAGCGTGGCGCCCGCGATCCGGGTGCGCGGCGAGGCCGCCGCCTTCAGCCGCCGCGCGATCTGCGGCAGGTCCATGGCGATCGCCTGGGTGCCCTGCGTGACGCAGGCCAGGTCGATCCCGCCGCCCGTCGCGCAGCTGTCGAGGTCGTTGGGACCGATGTCGATCGTCACGTAGGCGACCCGCGCGCCGTGCTTGCGCAGGAAGCGCTCGGCGTAGGCGAGCTGCGAGGTGGACGGCGAGGTGTCGCCGTAGGGCAGGCGTCGCGGCGGCGTGCAGCCGGGCACGCCGTCGACCCCGGGCCCGCCGTTGATGAACGAGCCGGTGGTCGCCCCGCCGCAGCCGACGCGCACGAGGCGCAGGCCGGGCGTCGTGCGGCGCAGCCGCTGGTAGAGCTGGTCCGCGTACCCCTGGCGCGTGTTGGCCAGCGCGGCCTCCTGACCCGGGTGCGACGCCGGACCGGGCTGCACGCCGACCGACAGCGAGTCGCCAAGCGCGAGGTAGTAACGGGGCTTGGGCGTCGCCGCGAGCGCAGGCGCGGTCGCGATCAGCACGCCGGCGAGCGCCGCCGCGCACCAGGAGAGACACCGCATGGCGCGAGCCTATGCGGACGGCGCGCGCCTGGGCAAGCCGTCGTCAGTGGCGACCCGGACGCCACTCGCGCATCGCGCACAGGACGCCCTCGACGCTGAGCGCGGGGACGGGCAGCGGCTCGGTCGCCTCGCGCGCCGGGCGCAGGCCGTCGAGGACGACGCCCAGGACGCGGCGCCACACCTCGGGGTCGACCTCGCCGGCGTAGTCGACGACCGCGCCCAGCGCCACCTGGATGAGCGGCAGGTCGGTGGCCTCGACGTCGGCGCGCAGCGCCCCGGCCGCCTTGGCCCGGTCGACCAGCTCGGTCACGAGCGGCACCAGCGCCTCGCGGGCACGCTCGATCTCCGCGTGGCCGCGGCCCGCGCTCAGCAGCAGCTCCTTCAGCCCGCGATCGCTCGACTGGCGCCCGCACAGCTCGGTGAGGAACGTGACGAACCCCTCCCACGGGTCGTCCATCGCCAGGCACCGCTCGACGAACTCGACCATGCCGGCCATCTCGTCCTCGAACAGCGCGTCGATGAGCTGGTCCTTGTCGGGGAACCGCCGGTACACGGTCCCCACCCCCACGCCCGCGGCACGGGCGATGTCGTCCATCGAGACGTCGAGCCCGCGCTCGGCGAACACGGCGCGCGCCGCGGCCAGGATCCGCTGGCGGTTGCGCTCCGCGTCGCGCCGCAGGGGACGCGCTGCCTCTGTGCTCATGGACACAAGTCTACGAAAAGCGGAAGACAGGCCTCCGGTTTACTGCTACCGTGCCCGGAAAGTTGAGACCGACCCTCCACTTTCGTACCGAGGACCGCCCCGCATGACCCCCGACCCCCACAACCCGCACCACGCGCGCCGCTGGTGGATCCTCGCGATCCTCGGCATCGCGCAGCTGATGGTCGTGCTCGACGCGACCGTCGTGAACATCGCGCTGCCGTCGGCGCAGGAGTCGCTGGGCTTCAGCGACGAGAACCGCCAGTGGATCATCACCGCGTACGCGCTCGCGTTCGGCTCGCTGCTGCTGATCGGAGGCCGCATCGGCGACCTGTTCGGCCGCCGCCAGGTGTTCATCGGCGGCCTGCTCGGCTTCGCGGTGGCGTCGGCGATCGGCGGCGCCGCGCAGAGCTTCGCCGTGCTCGTCGCCGCGCGCGGCCTGCAGGGCGTCTTCGGGGCGCTGCTCGCCCCCGCCGCCCTGTCGCTGCTGACGACGACGTTCACCAGCCCCAACGAGCGCGGCAAGGCGTTCGGCATCTTCGGCGCGGTCGCCGGCGCCGGCGGCGCCGTCGGCCTGCTGCTCGGCGGCGTCCTCACCGAGTACCTGAGCTGGCGGTGGGCGATGTACGTGAACCTGTTCTTCGCGATCCCCGCCGCGCTCGGCGCGCTGGCGCTGATCCGCTCGGTGGCGCACCCCGACCGCCCGCGCCTCGACATCCCGGGCACGCTCACCGCGAGCGCCGGCCTGTTCGCGATCGTCTACGGCTTCTCGCAGGCCGAGACGCGCGGCTGGGGCGACGGCGTCACCATCGCGTTCCTGGCCGCGGGCGTCGCCCTGCTGGTCGCGTTCGTGTGGGTGCAGACCCGCGTCGCCGCGCCGCTGGTGCCGCTGCGCGTGATCCTCGACCGCAACCGCGGCACCTCGTACCTGGCGATGGGCATCGCGGGCGCCGGGATGTTCGGCGTGTTCCTGTTCCTCACCTACTACCTGCAGCGCACGCTGGGCATGACGCCCGTCGAGACCGGCCTCGCGTTCCTGCCGCTGGCGGGCGCGGTGATGATCAGCGCGACGACGGCGACGGCGACGCTCGTGCCGCGCTTCGGGCCCCGCCCCCTCGTCACGCTCGGCATGGGGCTGGCCGCGGTCGGCATGGTCCTGCTCGCCCAGCTCGGCGTCGACTCCGCCTACGCGAGCCACGTGCTGCCGGCGCTGATCCTGATGGGGGCCGGCATGGGCCTCATCTTCGCCCCGGGCATGGCGATCGGAACGCTCGGCGTCGCCGCGCACGAGGCCGGCATCGCCTCCGCGCTGCTGAACGTCGGCCAGCAGGTGGGCGGCTCGCTCGGCACGGCGCTGCTGAGCACGCTGTCGGCCAGCGCGGTGACGTCGTTCATGGCCGGCAAAGCGGCCACGCCGGCGGTCGCCGAGGCGGCGGCGGTGCACGGCTTCACCACCGCGTTCTGGTGGGCGGCCGGCATCTTCGCGGTCGGCGCGATCGTCGCCGCGGCGCTGTTCCGCAGCGGCGCGCCGGAGCTCGAGCCGAGCGCGGAGCCCGTGCTCGCGCACTGAGGCGGCAACGGGCGCGCGGGGACGCTACCCTGCATGCCCGTCCCGCGGATGTGGCGGAATTGGTAGACGCGCAGGCTTCAGGTGCCTGTGTCCTTCGGGACGTGGAGGTTCGAGTCCTCTCATCCGCATCGCACGCCCCGTCTGATCAGAGCAGATCAGACGGGGCGATTCGCCGTTCTAGAGCGGATTTGTCCTGCTCAGGAGCGCTCATGAGCGATCAGGAGCGACAGCCCTGTTTGCAGGGGGTTCCGAGTGAACGCGAACGTTTCGGGGCACTGGCCGGGGCACGGTCGGTGCGTGTGCCCCGTTGGACCGGGGCGCAGCATCCGTTCGATCCGTCGTACTCGGGGTCGGGCCGTTGCGTGGTGTGTCTGTTGGAGGAGGGGCCACCGATCCACAAGGAGGCCTCATGAGTAGCGGCGAGAACACGGATCTGGTAGTGCGGTGTAGCAGCGCATGCGCCGATACCCCTTGAGACCGGATGGGGTGCGGACCCAGCGTCCGCGGCCCTAGCAGTAGGCGGCGTAGATGCCTTCGTAGTCAGCGACGAGGGCGGCCTCTGCTGCGTCCTCCGACCAGTACCAGGCGGCGTCAGCTTCGGTCGCCGCGACGGCTAGGACGATCGCGGTCGCGACCGCCACGATGATGGCGCGCGTCGATCCTCCGTGTCTTGAGCGTGACGTTCTCCGTCCCCTCCCGCAGCAGCACCGTCGCCCGGTAGCGGCGCTTCTTCGTCCGCCAGGCGGCCGTGCAGGTGAGCGTCGGGCTCCTCTCCCCCACGGGCGGCGGCGCGTACTCGCACGTCGCCTCCCCCCGGTAGTGTCGATACCGGCCGGCGAGGATCTGATCGGCCCGGTGCTCGCCGCCCTGGACGATCAGGAGCTCCTGGTCCGGTGTGATCGAGACGATCCCCGGGGGCACCGGCGGATCGGGCGGCTTCGTCGCCGGCCGGCACGGCTCGTATCGCACGTCGTCGAGGAGCGGGTACATCAGGTCTGCCGGATCATCGGAGTGCCTGAACCCGGCGAGATGCCCGAACTCGTGCGTCACGGCGACGCACAACTCGTACCCCCAGCCCGGCTGAAGCAGCACCGGCTTGAGCACCACGAGGCACCGTCCGCCGAAGGTGGCAGCCGCGCCGAGGCTCCCTTCCGACGCCCCGGGGGGCAGGGTGTCGGTGATCGCGATCTCTTCGCGGCCGGCGCAGGGACTGCCGGGCCAAGCGGCGCGGGCGGTCGGAAGGACCTGCCCGAGCTCGGGGTAGCTGTCCGCCGGGCGGAAGGCGGCGAGATCCTGCGCGCCGGCGGGCACGGCGGCGATGGTCGCGGCGAGCCCGGCAAGGACGATCGTTCGACGCACGGCCCTCCTGGATGAGCGTGGCCGAGAAGAACCTAGACGAGATCGGCCCGTGGCGCGAGCCACGCATCCGCACACGTGGCCCGGCGGACGCCGGGGCCTCGCCACCTCACGGCACCAGCACGAGCTTGCCGACCGTCCGGCGCGCGCGCAGGTCCTCGTGCGCCCGGCGGGCGTCCTCGAGCGGATAGGTGCCGCCGACGACCGGCTCCAGCTCGCCGTCGAGCACGGCCCCGACCAGGTCGTGCATCGCGGCCGTCATCAGCTCCGGGCGCTGGAGCACGTGCACGAGCCAGAAGCCGACGACGGCCGCGCTGCGGGCCATCAGCCGGCCCGGGTCGACGGCCGGCGCGCCCGCCCGGCCCGCCTGGCCGAAGTGCACGAGGCGCCCGAAGGGCGCGAGGGCGGCGAGGCTGGCCGCGAACGTCTCGCCGCCGACCATCTCCAGGACGACGTCGACGCGCGCGCCGTCGTTGGCCTCGCGCAGCGCGGCGGTGAGGTCCTCGGCGCCGGCGTCGACGGCCGCGTCGGCGCCCAGCCGCAACGCCAGCTCCCGCTTCTCCTCGGTCGAGGCGACCGCGATCACGCGGCCCGCCCCGAAGCGCCGGGCGAGCTGCACGGCGAGCGTGCCGACCCCGCCGCCCGCCGCGTGCACGACGACGCTCTCGCCCTCGCGCAGCTGCGCGCTCGTGCGCAGCAGGTGCCAGGCCGTCGTGCCCTGCAGGACGAGCGCGAGCGCCTGCCCGTCGCTGACGCCGTCGGGCACCTCCCACATCGCGTCGCGCGACGCGAGCGCGCGCTCGGCGTAGCCGCCTCCCGCCAGCAGCGCCACGACGCGGCGCCCGTCGTCGCGGATGCCGACGACCTCGGCGCCCGGGATCAGCGGCAGCCGGGCCGGCGCGAGGTACGTGTCGTCGGCCTGGTGGGTGTCGGCGTAGTTGACGCCGGCCGCCTCGACATCGAGGACGACCATCCCCTCCCCGGCCGCCACGGGCTCGGGGACGTCCCGCAGGACGAGGACCTCGGGGCCGCCGAACTCCGTGATCTGGATCGCGCGCATCGCGGGATCATCCCCGACGCGCGCGAGGGGAGCGCCCGCCCGCGACGGGCGGGCGCTCCACGGCGCGGATCGATCAGTCGATCGAGATGAAGAACGGCGTGCTCACCGCGGTGCCGGGGTTCGCGGCGGAGACGATCACGACCGTCACCTGCGTGTTGGTCGGGCACTGGCCGAACGGGCCCAGCACGGCGTTGGCGATCATCGCGCCGGAGAACGTGTGGACCGGCGTGACCTGCACGTTGTTCGGCTGCTGCGGCAGACCGAAGATGCAGTAGCCGCCGACGGCCGGGTTGCTGACGTTGGCGGACGTCATGTTCTGCGAGTTGCTGACCGTGCCGTTGGCGGCGACGAGTCCGTACGCGATGGCGGCGCCGCTACCGGGAGGGCCCTGCGGGCCGGGAGGGCCCTGCGGGCCGGCCGGCCCCTGCGGGCCCGCGGGCAGCGAGCCGCGGCGGAAGTCGGCGGCGGTCAGCGAGCCGTTGCGGACCTTGGCGCCCGTGACGGCGTTGTTCGCGATGCGCGAGGTCGTGACGGCGCCCGGCTTGATGTCGCGCGTGCTGATGGTCGCCGCGGCGTACGAGGTGCCACCCAGCGCGATGAACAGCGCGAGGTAGGCGGCCACGGTGCCGTGGCGCGGTCGGCGAAGACGCATGAGGTGTGAGTCCTCCTGACGGATGATGATGTGACCCGGATCGAACCGGTGGCCCGGCCTGACTTCAACCCCAACACGCCGAGTCCTGCGAAGTTCTGCCGCAGTTGACATCCCGACCGGTACCTGGATACTGGCCGGTATGCAGACGCCGACGCCGCTGCCGCCCGGCCCGCGCGCCCCGCGCGCCGTCCAGTCCCTCGCCTGGCTGACCCGCCCCGTCCCGTTCATGGAGCGCTGCCACCGCCGCTTCGGCGACATGTTCTCGGTGCGCGTCGCCTACGAGGGCACGTGGGTCTTCCTCGCCCACCCGGACGCGATCAAGGAGGTCTTCACCGGCGATCCGAAGCTCCTCCACGCCGGCGAGGCCAACCGCGTGCTGCGTCCCTGGCTCGGCTCCAACTCCGTGCTCCTGCTGGACGACGACGAGCACATGACGCAGCGCAGGCTGCTGCTGCCGCCCTTCCACGGCCAGCGGATGCAGCGCTACCAGGAGCTGATGACCGAGCTGGCCCGCCGGGCGGTCGCGCGCTGGCCCGCCGGCCAGCCGATCGCGCTGTGGCCGCACATGCAGGCGGTCACGCTGGAGGTGATCGTCCAGGCGATCTTCGGCGAGAGCGGCGGTCCGCGCATGGACCGGCTGCTGGCCGCGCTGCGCGCCACCGCCGAGTCGACGACGAGCTGGCGCACGATGCTGAAGATGGCCTCGCTGGGCCCCGACCGCATCGCCGCCAGCACGTCGTTCCGGCGGCAGATGGCGCCGGTCGACGCGATCGTCTACGAGACGATCGCCGCCCGCCGCGCCGAGCACGACCGCGGCGGCGACCGCGACGACATCCTCTCGCTGCTGCTCGACGCGCGCCACGAGGACGGCTCCCCGATGACCGACCTCGAGCTGCGCGACGAGCTGATGACGCTGCTGCTGGCCGGCCACGAGACGACGGCGACCTCGCTGTCGTGGGCGATCGAGCGGCTCGTCCGCCACCCCGACGCGCTCGACCGCCTGGCCGACGGCGACGACGACTACCTCGACGCGGTGATCAAGGAGACGCTGCGCCTGCGGCCGGTGCTGCCGATCGTCGTGCGCAAGACGAAGGCGCCGGTCCGCGTCGCCGGGTGGGACTTCCCGCCGGGCGTGACGCTGACGCCGTGCATCCACCTCGTCCACCGCCGCCCCGACATCTACCCGGAGCCTCACCGCTTCCGGCCCGAGCGCTTCCTCGAGCAGCCCGCCGGCGCCTACACGTGGATCCCGTTCGGCGGCGGTGTGCGCCGCTGCCTGGGCGCGTCGTTCGCCCAGTTCGAGATGAAGGCGATCCTGCGCGTCATCGCCCGCGAGCGGCGCCTGACGCCGGCGCGGCCCGAGCGCGAGCGGGTCCGCCGCCGGGCGATCACGCTGACGCCCAGCCGCGGCGCGGAGGTCGTCGCGTGGCCCGCCTGACCCGCAAGGAGCGCCAGGCGCGCACGCGCCGGCGGCTCGTCGACGCCGCCGCCCGCGTCGGCGCGCGCCGGGGCCTGGCCGCCGCATCGCTGGACGAGGTGGCCCAGGCGGCCGGCTACACGAAGGGCGCCGTCTACGCGAACTTCGCCTCCAAGGAGGAGCTGTTCCTGGCGGTCCTCGACGAGCGCTTCGCCGAGCGGCTGGAGCAGATCGAGCGCGTCTTCGACACCGACGCCGCCCCGACCGTCCAGGCGGCCGAGGCCGGCGCCGAGCTGTCGCGCGCGATGGCGGCCGACCGCGACTGGCAGCGCCTGTTCCTGGAGTTCGCCGTGCACGCCGCGCGCGACGCCGCGTTCCGCGAGCGGCTGACCGCCCGCTACCGGACGCTGCGCGAGCGGATCGCGGCGATCCTCGAGCGGCGCATGCGCGAGACCGGCGTCACCGCCGACGTCTCCCCCGCCGACCTGGCGCTGATGACGTTCGCGATGGCCAACGGCGTCGCGCTGGAGTCGCTGCTGGAGCCCGAGGCGGTGCCGGACGACCTGCTCGCGCGCATGTACGCGATCCTCGCCGCGGGCGCGGCGCACCGCGACGAGGACTGATCGCGCCTACGCGTCGAGGATCGCCACGACCCGCGACGGCGCCGCGCTGGCCCCGGCGATCCGCAGCGGGAAGCAGGCGACCGTGAACCCGGTCAGCGGCAGCGCGCCGAGGTTGGCCAGGCGCTCCATGTGCGAGTACGCGCGCCCGATCTGGTGGGCGGCCCAGAACACGCCGGGCTCGTCGCGGGCCAGCGCCTCCTCGGCCTCGATGTTCAGCGGCCGGTCCCAGCCCCACGCGTCGATGCCCATCGTGTAGACGCCCTGGTCGACGAGCCACTCGGTCGCCTCGGGGGTCACGCCCGGGCCGCGGACGATGTAGTCGGGGTCGGTGTAGTAGGCGTCGCAGCCGGTGTGGACGAGCACGATGTCGCCGGGCTTCAGCTCGTGGCCGGCGGCGGCGATGCCCGCCTCCATCTGGTCGCGCGTCACCGCGTCGCCGTCCTCGCGGCCGGTCGCGTCGACGACGACGCCCGGCCCGAAGAACCGCTCCAGTGGGATCTGGTCGATCGTCTGCGCCGGCCGGCCGTCGGCGGTCGAGTTGTAGTGGTAGGGCGCGTCCACGTGGGTCGCGTTGTGCGTGCCGACCGACAGCCGCTCGACCGCCCACCCCTCGCCGTCGCGCAGCAGCCGCCGCGGGACCCGGAAGAGCTGCTCGACCTGCGCCGCGCCGACCGCGTGGTCGGCGTACTCGACGTCGGTGCGCAGGAAGTCGGGGTAGTCGGGCGGGTCGGCGACGATCGGGTGCGACAGGTCGACGATGCGCATCAGCGCCGGACCTTGTCGGCCGCCGCGTGCAGGAGGTGCTCGGCGCGGCGGACGAGCTTCACCCGCGGGCGGCCGTGCGGCTCGCCCAGCGCGCGCTCGTGCGCGTCGATGAGCTCCCACCCGGCGTAGTCGACAACCTCGACGCCGCGCTCCTCGAGCGTCTCCAGCAGCGTGTCGGGCTCGACCGCCGGCTCCGGCAGCGCGCCCGCCTGCAGGTCCTCGATCAGGCGGTCGACGGTCTCCTGGGCGCACTTCTTGTTCGTGCCGATCACACCGGACGGCCCGCGCTTGACCCACCCGGCCGTGTAGACGCCGGGCAGCGGGTCGTCGGTGCCGACGTGCGTCACCCGCCCGCCGCTGTTGTGGAACGTCCCGCGCTGCTCGTCGAACGGCACGCCCGGCATCGGGGTGCCGCGGTAGCCGATCGAGCGCAGCACGAGGTCGCAGGGGATCAGCTCGGTCTCGCCGGTCGGCCGGGCGCTGATGCGGCCGTGCTCGTCGGCGACCAGCTCGTTGCGGACGATCCGCACCCCCTCGACGCGGTCGTCGCCGACGATCGCCACCGGCGAGACGCAGAAGCGCAGCACGATCCGGCGGCGCTTGCCCTCCGGCCGGCGGCGGCTGTACTCGGTGACGATCTCGACGTTGTTGCGGGCGGTGACGTCCGCGGCGTCGGACTCCAGGAACGCGCGGCTGGCCGCGTCGAGCTCGACGTCGGCCGGGTCGACGATCACGTCGGCGTCCGCGAGCTCGGCGAGCTCGCGCAGCTCCGGGTTCGTGTAGGCGGCCTGCGCGGGGCCACGCCGGCCGAGGACGACGATCTCCTCGATGCTGCTGGCCTCGAGCGCCTGGATCGCGTGGTCGGCGGTGTCGGTGAGGCGCAGCTCGTCGACGTCGAGCGCGAGCATGCGGGCCACGTCGAGCGCGACGTTGCCGTTGCCGACGACGACGGCGCGGCGGCCGCTGAGGTCGAACTCGTGGTCGCAGTAGTCGGGGTGGCCGTTGTACCAGGCGACGAACTCGGTGGCGGCGTGCGATCCGGGCAGGTCCTCCCCGGGGATCCCGAGGCGGCGGTCGGCGGCGGCGCCGCACGCGTAGATGACCGCGTGGTAGGCCGACATCAGCTCCTCGTGGGAGAGGTCGGTCCCGATCTCGACGTTCCCGTGGAAGCGGAAGCCGGGCTTGCGCGCGGTCTTCTCGTACACGCGCGTGACCGACTTGATCTTCGGGTGGTCGGGCGCGACGCCGTAGCGGACGAGCCCCCACGGGGTGGCGAGGCGGTCGAAGACGTCGGCGGTGGCGGTGATCTCCCCGTGCGAGAGCAGTTGCCCCGCCGCGTAGAAGCCGGCCGGTCCGGAGCCGACGATCGCGACGCGCAGGGGGTTCTCGGGGGTGCCGACGATCTGAGCCATATTCCGATCCGCTTTGACGTGAATAAGGGGACCCGAAGCCTAGCGTGGACGGACTCCGGGATGTGCCGACAGGTGCGGCTCATCTGCGCTCCATCTTTCGGGCACCGTAGACGATGTCTGCGGGGATCTGGCCGGCGGTGAGGCGGCCGTGGTGGACGCGGTCGTAGTTG
>Ga0310821_100142_pt1 | contig 73584 bp, 73 predicted proteins | sample P4_ome_FD_201300 | JGI IMG/M metagenome (GOLD analysis project Ga0310821, IMG submission 201300) | Sorghum-adapted microbial communities from Joint BioEnergy Institute, Emeryville, California, United States - P4_Day56_Rep1 | ecosystem: Engineered > Bioreactor > SSF (Solid state fermentation) >...
GTCGGCGTCCATCGAGGCCCCTCCGGGTCGTCGGTGCGGGATAGCACCGCCGACTTCGACCCTGCTGCTTATGTCACCTTCCCGCCCACCGGCCCATCACCGGCCGTGGAACGACTCATCTAGGCCGGATAGGCGACGCGGTAGTGCAGGTGCGTCACGCCGCCCTCGCCCTCCAGCACCCTGGTGCGCTCGAGCTCGACCCCGGCGGGGAGGCCGTCGCCGAACAGCGGGCGCCCGCCGCCGAGCACGATCGGGACCAGGTGGATCTCGAGCTCGTCGAGGACCCGGGCCTGGAGGCCGAGCTGCGTGACCGCGGCCCCGTGGACGAGCACGTTGCGATCGCCGGCGGCCTCCTTGGCCCGGGCCATCGCGGTCGCGAGGTCGTCCAGGTAGGTGACGAGCGGCCAGCCGCCGATGTCGATGCCGGGCTCGCGTCGGCTGTAGACGAAGATCGGGACGCCGTCGTGGTGGTCGCCGTCCCAGCCGCCCGCCGGCTCGAACGTCCCGGGGCCGGCGACGACCGAGCCGGTCGACATGAACTCCTCGACGATCCGGCCGTTGACGCCGTCCGAGGCGAACCCGTCGCCGGTCAGGACCCAGTCGTGGAGGCGCTCGCCGCCGTCGCCGAGCCCGTTGCCGGGCCCGGCGTTCGGCCCGGCGACGAATCCGTCGAGGGACATGGACATGTAGAGCACGGTGGCGGACATCTCGGCGTCTCCCGGTGTAGGTGGAGTAGTCGGTTGCAGTAGTGACCGCCGACCGACCACCCACTCATCGATCCGCCGCGTGCTTCTCATCATCTCAGTAGGCGCCGATCAGCCGCCGGTTGGCCTCGGCCAGGCCGGCGGCGAGGCTGCTGGTCTCGATCAACCAGGGCAGGCCGTCGGGCCGCGGATCGATGCGCAGCTGCAGCGCGCCGTCCTCCAGCACCGTCACGGCCACCAGGTCGGGCCCGCACCAGAACTCGGCGTTGCCGTTGCTGGCCTCTTCCGGGCTGACCACCGATACGTGGATCCTGGGCATGGTCGGCTTCCCATCAGCCCGTGACGGTCTGGGGCAGCCAGTCCGCGAGCCGCAGCGCGCCGATCCGCGCGCCGGGCCGCGGGCGCAGCGAGCCGTCGTCCAGCTCGGTCCCGAAGTAGGTCGCGTGCGGGTCGCCCTCGATGCGCCGCGGGTCGCCGTTGACCCGCAGCACCCGTCGCGCCAGCTCGTCGAGCGGGAACGACTCGGGGCCGGCGATCTCGAGGATCGCGTTGCGCGGCGGCCCCTGGGCCAGCGCCGCCAGGCCGGCCACGACGTCGGCGGTCGCGATCGGCTGCATCAGCGCCGTCGGGAGCCGGATGACCTCGCCGTCGTACGCCGAATCCGCGATCCGGCCCACGAACTCGAAGAACTGCGTCGAGCGCAGGATCGTGTACGGCGTCGGGCCGTCCTGGATCGCCTGCTCCTGGGCGTGCTTGGCGCGCAGGTATCCGCTGTCGGGCAGCGCGTCCGCGCCGACGATCGACAGCGCGACGTGGTGTCCGACCCCGGCCGCGCGCTCCGCTTCGAGCTGGTTGGCGGTCGAGGTCGTGAAGAACTCCATCACGGCCGCGTCCTCGAACGAGGGCGAGTTGGTGACGTCGACGACGGCGTCCGCTCCGCGCATGACCTCCGGCAGTCCTGCGCCGGTGAGCGTGTCGACCCCGGTCTGGGGCGAGGCGTTGACGGCCTTGTGGCCGGCCTCGGCGAGCGTGTCGATGAGCTGGGAGCCGATCAGGCCGCTCCCACCGATGACGACGATCTTCATGGTGATCCCTTCGGAATGGGTGGACGGGACGGGAGGCGCGTCAGACCGCGTAGACGGCGGCCGCCTCGGTGATCAGGTGTGCGGTGGCGCGGGCGTGCGACATGCCGACGGCATGCGAGGCGCCCGGCACCTCGATGGTCCGCCTGGCCCGGCAGCGCTCGGCCATGTGGTGCTCCAGCGCGGCGGGGATGTTGCGGTCCAGCTCCCCGAAGAGGAACCACGACGGCACCTCGCGCCACAGCGCGAGGTCGCCCGACGGCTCCAACAGCGCCTCCTGGGTGACGGGACGCTGGGTCGCCGCCATCCGCCGCGTCTGCTCGGGCGCCAGGTCGGCGGCGAACTGGTCGTGGAACTTCGCCGGGTCGATGGAGAGGTCGGTGGTGCCGTCGCTGCGCGGCACCGCATCGAGCGCGGCGCCGAGCGTGCTGCCCGGGAACAGGCCCGCCAGGGAGAAGGCGCTCTCGCCCGCGTCCGGCGCGAAGGCCGCGACGTACACGACGCCGGCGATCTTGTCGGCGTCCGCGCGGACGTTGGTGACGACCATCCCGCCGTACGAGTGGCCGACGAGGACGACCGGGCCGCTGATCGAGGCGACGAGATCGCCGATCGCGGCGGCGTCGCCGGCGAGGCCGCGCAGGGGGTTGGCGGCCGCGATGACCTCCAGCCCCTGCTCCTGCAGCGGTTCGACGACGCCGTCCCAGCTGCTGCTCCCGGCGAATGCGCCGTGGACGAGTACGACGGTGGGCGCCATGGTGGCTCCTTGCGGTTGGGGATCTCCACGGTCCCACCGGACGGTCCGCGTGGAATCGGTGACGAGCCCTGGGCTCGTCCCCAGTGCGCACCCGGGCGTGGCGGGTAGAGTCGGCGCGTGGCGATTGCCGGCACCCCGGGGTTGCGCGGCCGCGAGCGCGAGCTGGGGGAGCTCGACGCCCTGGTCGCCCGCGCGCGATCGTCGCGCAGCGGCACGCTCGTCGTCTCGGGAGAGGCCGGCGTGGGGAAGACCGCGCTGCTGGACGGACTCGTCGACCGCGTCTCCGCCCGGGTGCAGGTCGCGCGCATGACGGCCTCCGAGGCCGAGGTGGAGCTGCCCTACGCGGGCCTGCACCTGCTGTGCACGCCGATGATGGCCGCCGCCGCGCGACTGCCCGCTCCGCAGCGCGAGGCGCTCGAGGCCGCGTTCGGCCTGCGCGACGCCGACCGGCCCAATCCGTTTCTCGTCGGCGTCGCCGTGCTGGGGCTGCTCGGTGAGACCGCCGCCGAGCGTGCGCTGCTGTGCGTCATCGACGACGCGCAGTGGCTGGACGAGGTCTCGGCCCGAGCCGTCGCGTTCGTGGCCCGCCGCCTGAGCGACGAGGGGGTCGCGATCGCCATCGCGATGCGCGTGGTGGACGAGCCGTTCGCCGACCTCCCGCAGCTCGCGGTCGCCGGGCTCGGGGACGCCGATGCCCGCGAGCTGCTGCGCGGCGCCCTGCCGGGTGCGATCGACGCGCGGGTACGCGATCAGCTGCTCGCCGAGTCGCGCGGCAACCCGCTCGCTCTGCAGGAGCTGCCGCGGGCGCTCAGTGCGGCGGAGCTCGCCGGCGGCTTCGCGCTCGCCCGGTCGGCGCCGCTGGAGAGCCGCATCGAGCAGAGCCTGGCCGCACGGTTCGCCCCGCTGCCGGCGCCGACCCGCATGCTGCTGCTGCTCGCGGCCGCCGACCCGACCGGCGATTCGGCGTTGCTGTGGCGCGCGTCGGAGGCGCTCGGCCTGGACGCCGGCGCGCTGGACGCCGCGCAGCAGGCCGGCGCGGTCGTGGTCGGCGCGCGCGTGGCGTTCCGCCACCCGCTGATGCGCTCGGCGGTGTACGGCGCCGCCACGGCCGACGATCGGCGCGCCGTCCACGCCGCCCTGGCGGAGGCGACCGACGTCGAGCGCGACCCCGATCGCCGCGCGTGGCACCGAGCGTCCGCGACGCTGTGGCCCGACGAGGACGTCGCCCACGATCTGGAGCGCTCGGCGGCTCGAGCGCGCACGCGCGGCGGGATCGCCGCGGCGGCTGCCTTCCTGGAGCGCGCTGCCGAGCTGTCGCCCGAGCCGGCGCGGCGCGCGCAGCGGCTGCTGGCCGCGGCCGAGGCCAAGCACGACGCCGGGGCGTCGCAGGCGGCTCTGCGCCTGCTCGACTCCGCGCGCGACCACCCGCTCACCCCGCTGCAGGAGGCGCTGATCGCCCGCCTACGGGCCCGCGCCGACTACACCCTGCACCGCGACGCGAGCGGAGTGCGCGACCTGCTCTCCGCCGCGCAGGCGCTGGACCCGCTCGACCGGACGCTGGCGCGAGACACGTACCTGCTCGCGCTGTCGGCGGCGATCAACGCGGGCCGGCTGGACGAGTCGGCGTCGGCGTCGACCGTGGCGCAGGCGATCCTCGACGCGACCGCGCAGGACACCTCCGATCGAGCGCTCGATCTGATCCTGCGCGGCCAGGCGCTGCTGGCCGCCGAGGGGCAGTCCGCGGCGCTGCCCACCCTGCGCCGGGCCTGGCGCGCGTTCGCCGAGCAGCCGCTGGATGCGCTCGAGGTCTCGTGGATGTGGTTCGGCGCGCGCGCCGCCCAGGATCTGTGGGACGCGGAGGCCATGCGCACGCTCGCCCGCCGGCAGGTGGAGCTCGCCCACGAGAGCGGCGCCCTGACCGTGCTCTCCAGCGCCCTGAGCCAGCTCATGGTCGTGCACGTGTTCGACGGCCGGCTCGACGCCGGTGAGGCGGCGTGCGACGAGATCGACGCGATCCTCAGCGTCACCGGCCACCCGCTGCCCAAGGCCGGCCGGCTGTTCCTGGCCGCCTACCGGGGCCAGGCCGACGAGGTGGCGCACTGGGCCCGCGAGGTCCGCGCCGACGGGCACGCGCGTCGCGAGGGCTACGCGCTCAGCGCCGCGAACCTCGCGGAGGCGGTGCTCTACAACGGGCTCGGACGGTACGCCGACGCGCTGGAGGCGGGGCGGCGCGAGCTGCCGCACACCGCCGAGCTCTACCACGCGATGCGCGCGCTGCTGGAGGTCGTCGAGGCGGCGACTCGCACCGGCGACGCCGCCACGGCGCAGGAGGCGCTGCAGCGCCTGCGGGACGTCACCGAGCCGGTCGGCGACAACGACTGGGCGCAGGCGATGCTCGCCCTGGCCGAGGCCCAGCTGGCCGACGGCGATGCCGCCGAGGTCCGGTACCTCAGGGCGATCGAGCTGTTCGGACGCGTGCCCGTGCCGATGCTCGTCGCGCGGTCGCAGCTGCTCTACGGGGAGCTGCTGCGTCGCGGCCAGCGGCGCATCGACGCCCGCGCGCAGCTGCGCCCGGCCTACGAGGTGCTGTCGGCGTGCGGCTACCACGCCTTCGCCGAACGGGCGGCCCGGGAGCTCGCAGCGACGGGGGAGACGCTGCGGGCGCGCACGCCGGAGTCCCTGGACGTGCTGACCGACCAGGAGCGCACCATCGCCCAGCTCGCCCGTGAAGGCCTCACCAACCGGGAGATCGGCGGCCGGCTCTTCATCAGCGCGCGCACCGTCGAGTACCACCTGCGCAAGGTCTTCCTGAGGCTCGGGATCGGCTCGCGCGCAGAGCTGAAGCAGGCGCTGGACGCGCTGGACTGATCTCGGCCGGCTCGTCAGACCGGCGGCGCCAGGAAGCCGCCCAGGCGCTCCTGGACGAGCGTCGCGAACCGCATGGTCGTGCGGTCCTCGAGGTAGGCGCCGACGGCCTGGACGCCCGCGGGCAGGCCGTCGACCATCTGCCGCGTCGGGATCGCGGTGGCCGGCAGGTTCGCCACCGTGATCAGACCGGGCCAGCAGAGGTTGGCCAGGTACGGCGCCGGCTCGCCGTCGATCTCGACGGTCCGGTGCAGCTGGGCGGTGTGGTCGACGCCGGTGTGGTCGTGCGGGAACGCCACGGTCGACATGACCGGGCACAGGAGGATGTCGACGTCGCGGAAGAACGCCTCCCACTGAGCCTGCAGGCGGATGCGGTCGTCGAGGCGGCCGAGCCAGTCCCGGGCGGTCATCCGCGCGCCGCGGCCCATGCGCGCCGCGAACGTGCGGTCGTCCGGGGTCGCGTCCGGGGCCAGGGCGCGGAAGGCCTCGTAGATCGGCTCGGGCGAGCCGCCGCCGAACGTGCCGAAGAGGATGTCGAAGTAGACGTCGAGCGCGTGCTCGGAGTCGACGGGCGGCTGCGCCAGCGTCGTCACGCGGGCGCCGGCGCCGCGCAGCTCGTCGACGAACGCCTCCAGCGCCCGGCGGTACGCGCCGTCGACCGGCGCGCCGTCGGCCTCCAGCAGCAGCGCGACCCGGAAGTCCTCGAGGCGATCGTGGCGCGGCTGCGGGAGCGCCCAGCGCTTGCCCTTGCGGTCGAGGGCGTCGGGGCCGGCGATGACGTCCATGCCCAGCGCGAGGTCGCGGGCGTCCCGCGCGAGCGGCCCCCCGACGGCCATCTCGATCGGGCCGTACGACTCGGGGGCCGGCGGGATGTGGCCGCGCAGCGACACGACGCCGTAGCTGGGCTTGTGCCCCCAGACGCCGCAGAAGTGCGCCGGGCAGCGGATCGAGCCGCCCACGTCGCTGCCGACCTCCAGCGAGGTCATCCCGGCGGCGACCGCCACGGCCGACCCGCCCGACGACCCGCCGGCCGAGCGGTCCGGGCGCCACGGGTTGCGCGTGACGCCGTACACGGCGTTGTAGCTCTGGTGGTCGGCCGCGCCCTCGGGCACGTTCGTCTTGCCGAAGATCACGGCGCCGGCCTCGCGCAGGCGCATGGCGACGTCGGCGTCCTGCGTCGGGTGGTGGTCGGCGCGATGCGGGAACCCGCACGTGGCCGGCATCCCGACGACCTCGTAGACGTCCTTGATCGTCATCGGCAGGCCACCGAGCGGGCCGGGGTCGTCGCCGCGGGCGCGCATCTCGTCGACCCGCTTCGCCTGCGCTCACGCGCCGTCCTCGTCGAACGCCACGATCGCGTTCAGGGCGGGGTTGACCGCCGCGACGCGCTCCAGGTGCAGGTCGAGCAGCTCGACCGCACCGACCTCGCCGGTGCGCAGCAGGTCCACGAGATCCGTCGCCGATCGCCAGAACATGCCGGGGGGTTCTATCGGTCGGCTCGGATCGTCGGCCCGGGGCGACGATGCCCGGTCAGCGATCGTGCTGGCGGGCGTGCAGCAGCAGGGCCGCCTCGAGATCGAACCGCCGGTCGGTCAGGCGGCGTCCCAGCAGCTGCTCGGCGCGCCGCAGGCGGTAGGCGACGGTGTTGACGTGCACGCCGAGCCGCCGGGCGGTGGCCGCCTGGCTGCCGTTCTCCTGGAGGTAGACCCGCACGGTCGCGCGGATGCGGCTGGTGGCGTCGTCCGTCGCGGCCAGGGCCCCGAGCTCGCGCTCGGCGAAGCGCGCCGCGCGGCGCGGATCGCTGGCCAGGAGCGAGGCCGCGCCCAGGTCGCGGTAGCGCACCAGCCGCTGCGCGCCGCGACCGTGGCGCAGCGCGAACTGCGCCTCGCGGTGGCTCTCGCGGAAGCCGTCGACGCCGTGTCCGGCCTCGCCGAGGGCGAGCGTGGCGTGTCGGAGCGGCTCGTGGCCGGCGAGCGCGCGCTCGACCGCGGCCAGGTCGTCGGTGGCGAACCAGGCCCACAGCGCCTGGGCCTCGGCGCGCACGACGAGCGTGGGGGAGGCGACGGCGCGCCCGGCGCGCAGCAGCGCCGTGCGCGCCGCGGCGGCGGTGTCGTCGCAGATCAGCGCCACGTGCGGCGTGCCGGCCAGCGGATAGCCGAGCTCGCGCTCGATGGGCCGGACGTCGCCGACCAGCCCTCCGAGCACGCCGCAGACCGCCTCGGCGCGGCGCGCCTCGCCGGTGTCGGTGCGCCGGGCCAGCTCGTCGCGGTAGGCGTCGGTCACCGCCGCGGGCACGGCGTCGAAGTAGCCGAAGAGGAAGCGCGCGGAGACGTCGTAGAGCTCGTTGAGCACCGCGGGGTCGGTGGTGCGAGCGGCGCACTGGCGCGTCCACTCGCTCCAGAAGAGGCGGTGACCGAGGTCGTAGGCGCGCAGGAGCACCGAGAGGTCGGCGCCGCGGCGCGCGACGTCGCGCGCGTAGAGCAGCGCGTCGTGCGGGGCGTGGGGGATGGTCAGGTCGTCGCCGCGGCGCAGGATCGCGAGCTTCAGGGAGAGGTTCGCCCGGTTGCTGGCCCGGTAGGAGTCGTCGTCCAGGACGTCGGGCACCTCGGCCGCGATGGTCCGGGAGATGTTGTCGACGAGCGTGTCGAGCGACGCCTCCAGCGCGGTCGCGGCGTCCCGGATGATGTCGACGGTCGCGGTCTGCATCGCTCTCCTCTCCGATGCCCGAGCGGACGTGGCGCGAGCCCACACCTCTCGGCCGCCGCTTGTGGGAACCCCACATATGCGAGCCGGCGGATCATCGCAAGGATCGCGCCATGATGCTCACAGGACGCACCGCGCTGATCACCGGCGCGGCGGGCGGGATCGGGCGGGCGGCCGCGCTGCGCTTCGCCGGCGCGGGCGCCGCGGTGCACCTCGTCGATCACGACGCGCAGAGCCTCGAGGCCGCCGCAGAGGCCGTCCGCGCGACGGGCGCGACGGCGGTCACCGCGTCGGTGGCCGACGTGACGCAGCCCGGCGACGTCCAGGCCTACGTCGACGCGGCGCTCGCGGCGCACGGCCGCATCGACGCGTTCTTCAACAACGCCGGCATCGAGGGGCCCGTCGCGCCGATCGCCGAGTACCCGATCGACGCCTTCCACGCCGTGCTGGCCGTGAACCTCACCGGCGTCTTCCTCGGCCTGCGCTTCGTCCTGCCGGTCATGCTCGAGCAGGGCAGCGGGGCGATCGTGAACACCGGGTCGCTGGCCAGCGAGCGCGGCCTGCCCGGGACCGGCGCCTACAACGCCACCAAGCACGCGGTGCTCGGGCTCACGCGCACCGCGGCGGCGGAGGTCGGCCCGTCGGGCGTGCGCGTCAACGCGGTGCTGCCCGGCATGATCGACACGCGGATGCTGCGCTCGCTCGCCGGCGAGCTGGCCGGCGACGTCGAGGCCGGCCTGGCCTTCATGAGTCAGGTCGCGTCGCAGGGGCGCACCGGCCGGGCCGACGAGGTCGCCGCCGTGGTGGCGTTCCTGTGCAGCGACGACGCGTCGTTCGTCAACGGCGTCGGCTGGCCCGTCGACGGCGGCGCGCTGGCCACCATCCCGAACCCGACTCCCGAGGAGGCAGCGCAGTGAGTCCCACCACCGGTGACCTGACCGCGACGATCGACCGGTTCGGGCTGGACGACTTCGTCCTCAACGAGGCCGACCGCCCCTGGATCCAGTCGGAGAAGTTCGAGTTCATGCGCTGGCAGCCGGTGCGCTTCGACATCGCCCGGGGCGCCTGGACGTTCGTCGTGCACATCACGACCTCCGGCGTCGTCGGCCGCCACCAGCACCACGGCGAGGTCTTCGCCTACGTGATCGAGGGCAGCTGGCGGTACGCCGAGTACGACTGGGTCGCCCACCAGGGCGCGTTCGTCCACGAGGCGCCGGGCGCCATCCACACGCTGATGATCGACGACCCCGCCGGGATGAAGACGCTGTTCATCGTCAACGGCGCGATGGACTTCTTCGACGAGAACGGCAACCGCGTCGACCAGGAGACCGTCTTCTACTTCGCCGACCGCTACGTGGCGCACTGCGAGGCCAACGGCCTGGAGGTCGACGAGCGGCTGTTCTACTGACGCTGCACCGCGTCGCCGACGCGGAGGACGGTGGCGTCGTCGAGGTGGCGCCCGACGACCATGAACCCGATCGGCAGTCCGGGCCGCCCGGGGACGGGAACGCTCAGCGCCGGGTGGCCCGTGACGTCGAACGGCGTGACGTTGTGGAGGTTGCCGAGCGCCGCGGCGAAGACCTCGTCCAGCGGGGCGTCCCGGGGAGGTCGCTCGAACGCCCGCATCGGCGTCGTGGGCATGACGAGGACGTCGACGTCCGACAGGGCGGCGTCGTAGGCGCGCCGCAGCCGGCGGCCGAGGTTGCGGGCCTTCGCGTAGTAGTGGAGCCGGCTCTGCGCGGAGACGTGCTCGGCCGTCAGCAGCGTGAGCCGCAGCGTGGGTGAGAAGAGGCCGGCCCGGGCGCGGCGGGCGTCGGCGAAGAAGTCGGCGAGCCCGGTCGGGTACGGCCCGGCGGCGTTGGTGCCCACGCCTTCTCCGCGGATCATCAGGTCGACGCAGCCCTGCAGGACGATCGCGTTCCAGATGTCGATCCCGTAGCGGTGCATCGGGACCGAGATCTCGCGCACCGACGCGCCCTCGGCGGCCAGCGCCTGCGCGGCCCGCCGCACGGCCTCGTCGACCTCCGGCTCGGACGCGTCGGGCCAGCCGAAGCCCTCGGTGAGGACGCCGACGCGCAGGCCGCGCACCCCGTCGTCGAGGGGCGCGACGTACGGGGTGACGCGAACGTCGCCCTGGCGCGGGTCCAGCCCGTCCGGACCCGCGATCGCCTCGAGCAGCAGCGCGCAATCGCGCACCGTCGCGGCCAGCGGGCCGACGTGGTCGAGCGTGCGCTCGACCCCGACGATCCCGGTGTACGGCACCAGCCCGTAGGTCGGCTTGTGGCCGCACACCCCGCTGAAGCTCGCCGGCAGGCGGATCGAGCCGCCCTGGTCGCCGCCGAGCGCCATGTCGACCTCTCCGGCGGCCACGAGCGCGGCGCTGCCGCTCGACGACCCGCCCGGGACGTGCGCGGGGTCGCGCGGGTTCAGCACCGGTGGCTCGAGGCCGCCGACGAACCCGCCGCCGTCGAAGCAGAACGCCGGCACGGCCGAGCGCCCGATGATCTCGGCGCCGGCGTCGAGGACCCGCGTCACGATCGTCGCGTCCCGGTCGGCGACGAAGCCGTCCATCATGCGGGTGCCGAGGCCGAGCGGCTGTCCGGCGACCATGGTGTTGTCCTTGACCGCGACCGTCCGCCCGTCCAGCGGACCGCCGGGCGTTCCCGTGATGGAGCACCGCCAGGCCCAGCCGTTGACCGAGCTCTCGCCGTCGCGCGGCGGCCTTCCCGGATCGCGGTCGGCCGGCGCCGCAGGGTCGGCCTCGTCGTGCTCGTCCAGGTCGTCGAGCACGGCGAAGCCGTCGAGCGCCGCGGTGACGTGGGTCGCATACTCGGTCGCTTCGGCGTCCGTGAGCTCGAAGCGGTGGCGGCGGGCGATGTCCTGCAGCTCGGCAGGCGAGGGAGGGCGTATGGGCAAGGGCTCCTGTCCTTCGTCGAGTCCGTGACGCCGAAGCGCCGCGCAGTCCATCGCTTCACGCGACGGGCGTCAACCGGCAGGAGCACGCGGCCGGCTCGGGCGGGGGGCGCCCGAACCGGCCTGACCTTTCCGCGATGTCAGGGGCAGTGCTGCCCGGCCGCGGCCTGGGCGCGGGCGAGGTCGCGTTTGGCCCCGGCGAGCTTGCGGCTGAGCGACCGCTTGCGCTTGCCCGACGCCCGCGCGAGTTGCTTCTGCAGCGTCGCGGTCCTGCGGGCGAGCTTGGCGATGCTCGCGTTGGCGGCGACGCATGCCGGGGGCTCCTGGATCGTCAGCTCGATGGTGACCGGCGTGCGGTACAGCGCCCGCTGACGCTCGGACATCGCGCTGCAGTCGTTGGGGCGGGGGCCGGCGGACCAGCCCTTGCCGATCGCGATCCAGTGGGTCCCGGGCGGGGCCGTGTACGTCGCGACCCACGTGTAGGTGTCGTCGAACGGGGCCTCGCGCGTCTCCGACCGCTCGCCCCACGACCCGTTCGACAGCGAGGTGTAGTTGGCGGTCGCCGCGATGGTCCCGGGCACGTCGGCCCATTGGGCGAAGATGATGGCCGAGCAGTTGCCCGGGGCGTCGGGCCGCTGCCCGTAAGCGAAGACGTACTCGCCGGGGACCGTCCTGGTGACGGTCGCGGCCGCTGCGGCGGAGGCACCGACGGCGGCGAGCACGAGCAGCGCCGCGAGGGTCGCGGCGAGACGAGGCAGTCGCACGAGGGGAGGACCTTTCGTGATCGGGACCGGGCCGCGACCCGCCGAGGAGCATCATCGGCCCGGCCGCGGGGACTGGTGGGCGCAACCGTACAGCCGGCCGCTAACAGACCGCTAACGCTGCCGTCTCGGCGGCGAGCAGCGGCGGCCTCGAGCCATGACGCGTGCGGAGCCGCTGGTCCGGGATTACTCCTGACCCGGTTCGGAGCCATTCACCGATGGCCGGCCGGAGATCGGGGCGTACGGTTGCCGCTACGGTCGCATCATCGAGGTTCCTCACCACGAAGGAGGCCCCGTGTCAACCCATTCGCTCGACGCCTTCGAACGCACCGTGCACGTCACCAACCGGTGGCTCGCGGAGGCCGCCGCGGCGCTCGGCACCGACAACCGCCAGGAGGCCTATCGGGCCGTGCGAGGGGTCTTGCACGCCCTGCGCGACCGGCTGCCGGTCGAGGAGTCCGCCCAGCTGGCCGCGCAGCTCCCGACGCTCCTGCGCGGCGTCTTCTACGAAGGTTGGCGCCCGGCCGCGGTGCCGGAGACCTACCACGACGTCGATACGTTCCTCGACCGCGTCGCCACCGAGGCCGTCCTGGCCGGGCACACGGAGGCGTCCGTCGCGACGGCGGCGACGATGAAGATGCTGCGCGCCCACGTCAGCGAGGGCGAGATCGCCGACGTCCTCGCCGATATGCCCGGGCCGATCCGGCAGCTGCTGCTGGCGGACTCGGACTAGGTCCCGAGCTCGAGCCTCAGGCCGTCGAAGGCGGGCTGCGCCTTCGGGCACCGTCGTGTTCGAAGACGAACCGGCCGTCGGCCAGCTCGACGCGCGACCCGACGGCCGCGCAGCGCCTCTCCATCAGCTCCAGGAGCGTGCGCGTCTCGTCCGGGTCCGCCGGGCGCGTGTAGGCGTAGTCGAGGCGGAGCGGCACCCCTTCGACGCGCCGGGGACCGTCGGGCCCGAGCGTGACCAGCCACAGCAGCGAGAGGTCGTTGCGCAGGACGGCGTCGCGGGCGTAGTCGTCGACGAAGTCCCCGAGGTCGAACAGGACGCTGCCCCTCACGCCGTGAGGCACATGAGCCGAATGTCCCGCGACCAGGGTCTCCCCCGCCGACTGCAGGGCGTGGGCGGCGGCGCGGACGTGGGGGACCGGGGACTCGGTCATGTTGGGCCCCCAGTGGACGGTCACCACGACGAGCTCGCCGTCGCGCGGACGGGCGGCGTCGGACAGCCACGCAGGCACGCCGCGGCGCAGGTCGGCGTATGCGGTTCCGGGGCGGGTCGGCGTCGCGGCGTAGGCGGCAGGATGATCGGTGGCGGCCACGATGCGGACGCGTCGCGATCCGCGCGTGAGCGCTGCCGGAGCCCGGGCTGCGTCCACGTCGCCGCCGGCCCCGACGGCCTCGATCCCGGCCTCGCGGAGGTGGCGCAGCGTGTCGGTCAGCGCGTCGATCCCGTAGTCGAGCACGTGGTTGTTGGCCAGGCTCGCCACGTCGACGCCCACCTCCGCGAGCCGCCGCGCCGCGATCGGCGGCGCGCGGAAGAAGAACGGCTTGCCCGGCAGGTCGATCGGCGCGCCCCGGTCGGAGATGCAGCACTCGAGATTGAGGAGGAAGAGGTCCGCGGACCGCGCGATCTCGACGATCGCCGGATGCAGGAAACGGTGGCGAGGTTCGTCGCGCAACATCTCCGCCACGCCTCGCCCGAGCATCGTGTCCCCGGCCAGCGCCAGCTCCAGCGGCATGACGTCGATCACCGTACACTCGATCCACACGGCACCGTGAGCCACCGTTGGGCCGAGCACACCGCTGAGCTGGAGCTGCACCTGGAGGCCGCGTCCGAGGAGCAGGTGTTCGTCGAAGCGCTCGAGGCGCTGGCGGAGCTGCTCGGCGATGGGACCGAGGGGGAGAAGGTCACGTTCGACGTCGACCTCGAGGCGGCCGACGATGCCGCGCTGCTCGCCGCCTGGATCGACGAGCTCGTGTTCCGCGCCGAGACCGAGGACCTCGTGCCCGACCGCATCGAACGCCTGTCTCTCGCGCGCGGGCGCCTCGTCGCACGGGTCTGCGCGCACCGAGCGGCACCACGCCACGTGGTGAAGGGGACGACGTACCACCGGCTGGCGCTCACGCGCGAGGACGGCGGCTTCCGAGCCTGTGTGGTGCTCGATGTCTGAGACGATGGCTGCGCTCCGCCAAGTGGACGAGACGTGCTGGGAGATCCCCGTCGAGGCTCGGCCCGGCATGCGAGTGCCCGCCCGCGTCTTCGCCGACGGGGCGTTGCTCGACCAGATCGCCGGCGACCGCTCGCTCGAGCAGCTGCAGAACGTCGCGATGCTCCCCGGCGTGCGCGACGCAGTCCTGGCCATGCCCGACGTGCACCAGGGCTACGGCTTCCCGGTCGGCGGCGTGGCGGCCACCGAACCGCCGGATGGGGTGATCTCGCCCGGTGGCGTCGGCTACGACATCAACTGCGGCGTCCGGCTGCTCGCCCTGCCGCTCACAGCGACCGACCTCGCGAATCGCACCAAGGCGCTCGTGCACGAGATCGCGCGCCGCGTCCCCGTCGGCAGCCGGCACGCGCACGGCAGGCTGCGTCTCAGCGACCACGATCTGGATCGGGTGCTCACCGACGGCCCTCGGGTGCTCGCGCAGGAGCACGGGATCGGCACCCTCGACGACGTGGCGCACACCGAGTCCGAAGGCCGGCTGCCGGGCGCCGACCCTTCGGCCGTGTCCGAGCGCGCTCGCACACGGGGCCGCGACCAGCTCGGGACGCTGGGAGCGGGCAACCACTTCCTCGAAGTCCAGCGCATCGCCGAGATCACCGACCGGACCGCGGCTGCGGCCTTCGGGCTGGATGTCGACCAGGTCGTCGTCCTGATCCACTCGGGCTCGCGCGGGCTGGGCCATCAGGTGTGCACGGACCACGTCCGCATGATGGATTCCGCGCTGCGACGCTTCGGGATCGTCCTTCCCGACCGTCAGCTCGCCTGCGCGCCCTTGTCGTCGCCGGAGGCAAGCGCGTACCTGGCGGCGATGGCCGCCGCGGCGAACTTCGCCTGGGCCAACCGGGCCACGCTCGCCCACCACGTGCGCGGCGCGATCGCGCAGGTGCTCGGGCCGGCGGTCGCTCAGGGGACCAGGCAGGTCTACGACGTCGCCCACAACGTGGCCAAGATGGAGCAGCACGGCGGACGGCGCCTGTGCGTCCATCGCAAGGGCGCCACGCGCGCCTTCCCGCCCGGCTCCGCCGACATACCGGAGGCCTACCGCACCGTCGGGCAGCCGGTGTTCATCCCCGGCAGCATGGGCAGCCCCAGCTTCGTGCTGGCAGGACGGCCGGGCGCGATGGAGCGGTCGTTCGGCTCGGCCTGCCACGGTGCTGGACGACGATTGAGCCGCACCGCTGCTCGGCGCGCGATCACCGGTGCCGACGTGCGGCGCCGCCTGGCTGCCGAGGGGATCGTCGTGTCCGGCGCCTCCAGCGCCGGGCTGGCCGAGGAGGTGCCCTTCGCCTACAAGGACGTCGAGCGCGTCGTCGGGGTCGTCGAGCGTGCCGGCCTCGCCGCCCGGGTCGCGCGAATGGTCCCGCTCGGCGTCATCAAGGGGTAGGGGCCGGCTCGACGGCGTCTTCGGCCGAGCCGCCCCGAGGGAACGGCGACCGAGTCCGTAGTCCTCCGCGACCACACACACGCAGCCGGCCGGGATGGCAGGCGGCCGCCCCGGTGTCACGCTGCGCCCATGGCTCCTGCGACGCGCCCCACGAAGACCGCCGCTCGCCTGCCGGACGCATGGTGGTGATCTCATGAGTCGCGTTCCGGTGCTCCTCCCACGATTCCACGACCGGCGCGAGGCCGGCCGCGAGCTTGGTGCGCGTCTGGCCTCGCTGGAGTCGCTGGCCGGAGAGCGGCCGCTCGTCCTTGCCCTGCCGCGAGGCGGGGTCCCTGTCGGCTACGAGGTCGCGCGGGCGCTGGACGCGCCGCTGGACGTGCTCGTGGTGCGCAAGGTGGGCTCGCCCGGCAACCCGGAGCTGGGGATGGGGGCGGTCGCCGAAGACGGCACGCGCGTCTTCGACGCGGAGCTGCTGCGGCTGCTGCAGGTCGGCCCGGACGAGCTGGAGCAGGCGGTCGCCCGAGCGGAGCGGGAGCTGCAGGAGCGGCTCACGCGCTACCGCCGCGGCCGCCCGGCCGCCGACCCCGCGGGCCGGACCGTGATCGTCGTCGACGACGGGCTGGCGACGGGCGGCACCGCCCGAGCCGCCGGCCGCTGCCTGCGCGCACGCCATCCCGCACGCCTGATCCTGGCCGTACCGGTCGCCGCCCCGCCGGCGATCCGATCACTGGAGCGGGAGTACGACATGGTCGTCGCGCTCCTCCAACCCGACGACTTCATGGCCGTCGGCGCCTGGTACGAGGACTTCGGCCAGACCAGCGACGCCGAGGTCGCCGAGCTGCTGGAGGCGGCACACGCCGCGATCGCAGATCCGCCCAAGGCGGCGTCGGCGCCCGATCCGCCGCGCCGCGAAGAGGTGCGGATCCCCTTGGCCGACGGCGACCACGTGGCCGGCGAGCTGGTCGTCCCGGAGGGCGCCCGCGGTGTGGTCGTGTTCGCCCACGGAAGCGGATCCAGTCGCCACAGCCCGCGCAACCGCCAGGTCGCCGCCGCGCTCAACGACGCCGGCCTGGCCACCCTGCTGATGGACCTCCTCACCCCGGCCGAAGAGCGACGCCGCGCCAACGTCTTCGACATCGCGCTTCTGGCCGAGCGCCTCATCGACGCGACCTGCTGGGTCCGCGATCAGCCGGGCCTCCGCGACCTGGACATCGGCTTCTTCGGCGCCAGCACCGGCGCCGCCGCGACCCTGTGGGCCGCCGCCGACCTCCCTGACGGGACGGTCCGCGCGATCGTCTCCCGGGGCGGGCGCCCCGACCTGGCCGCCGCGCGCCTGCGGAAGGTCCGCGCGCCCACGCTGCTCGTCGTCGGCGGCCTCGACGACGTCGTCCTCGAGCTCAACCGGCTCGCCCTGGCAGAGCTCCGGTGTGAATCCGCGCTGGAGATCATCCCCGGAGCCACGCATCTGTTCGAGGAGCCCGGCGCCCTGGACGCCGTCGCGCGCCTGGCCGCCGACTGGTTCACGCGCCACCTCGGACGTGGGGGGCAGGCGGTGGGCCCGGCCTGACCGGGCGGGAAACTCGGACGCCGTGTCCGGATCGCTCACCGATCTCGGCGGCTGGAAGGTCGGCGCAGACGACTTCCGAGGGACTCAGCGTCCGAAGAGAGCCCCCTTCAGCGTCGTCTCCGCCGTGAGTTCGAGGGCATCGGAGGCCCTGCCGAGCGCGACCACGTAGGTGCCTTCGTCGATGCGCCACCGGCCCGCGTCCGCGTCGAAGCGGCCCAGCAGACGGCGGTCGGCGGTCAGCGTCACCCGCTGCGACCGGCCGGGCTCGAGCTCGACCCGTTCGAAGCCGAGCAGGCGCATCCTCTTGTCGCCGGCCGCGTCGGTCAGGTACAGCTGGGGGACGTCGGCGCCGGCGCGTTCACCGGTGTTGGTCACCGTGAACGTCGCCGTGACGGTGTCGCCGCCTGCGACGTCGAGGTCGCCGTACTCGAAGGTCGTGTAGCTCAATCCGTGGCCGAACGCGTACAGCGGCTTCGCGCCGGTCTTCGCGAACCAGCGGTACCCGATCTCCGCGCCTTCGTCGTACGCGATCGTGACCGGGGTTCCCCACGGCGTGCCGAGGCCCGGCAGCTCGGGCCGCGGCGTCTGGTCGAGGCTCTCCGGGAACGTGATCGGCAGCCGGCCCGACGGGTTCACCGCGCCCGTCAGCACGTCGGCGATCGCCTGCCCGCCGGCCTGGCCGGGATACCACGCCTGCACGATCGCCCTCACCTTGTCGCGCCACGGCATGGTCGCCGGGTTCCCGGTCTCGAGGACGACGACCGTGTTCGGGTTCGCGGACGCGACGGCGTCGATGACGGCGTCCTGGCCCCACGGGAGCGAGAGGTCGGCGCTGTCGAAGCCCTCGCCCTCGACGCGGATCCCGAACGCGATCACCACGTCGGAGCGCTTCGCCGTCAGCGCGGCCTCTGCCGGCGTGTACCCGGGGTCGAAGTCGAACTGGGCGTGGGGGAGCGCCTTCTGGAGCTCGTCCAGCGGAGACGGCGGGAAGAGGAACAGGTTGCGATGCTTCCCCATGACGCCGGCGCCGCCGATCTTGATCACGGCCGCGAAACCGCCGATCGGGGCGACGGCGCCGGAGCCGGTGCCGCTGACCGCCCCCTGCTGGGCGTAGCCGCCGATCACGGCGATCCTTCGCGTCTGGTCGGTCGCGAGCGGCAGCACGCCGTCGTTCTTCAGGAGCACGATGCCCTGGCGCGCCCCCTCCAGCGCGATCGCGTGGTGCTCCGCCATGTCGACCTGGGGGGCCGGCCCCCACCGATCGGCGCCGACGGCGAAGAGCGAGCGCAGGATGCGGCGCACCATGTCCGAGAGGCGCTCCGCGGGCAACTCGCCCCGCGCGTACGCCCGAGGGAGCTCATCCGTGAACGGCTCCTTGCCCCAGAGGAGCGTGTCGGCCTGGACGCCCGACTCCTGATCGAGTCCCTTGAGCGCGAACTCCCACTCCGGCGTCGCGCCCCAGTCGGACATGACCCAGCCCCGGAAGCCCCAGGCTCCTTTGAGGACGTCGTTCAGGAGATGCTCGTTGCCGCCGGCGTACTCGCCGTTGATCTTGTTGTAGCCGCTCATGATCGCGCCGGGCTGCGAGCGCTCGATCGCGATCTGGAACGTGAGGAGATCCGACTCGCGATGCGCGGCGGGATCGATGATCTCGTCGAGCCAATGGCGGTTCGTCTCGTTGCAGTTGAGCGTGTAGTGCTTGAGCGTCGAGACGACACCCTGGCTCTGGATGCCGTTGACCTGCTCCGCGGCCAGCATCGCGCTCAGGTACGGGTCCTCGGAGTAGTACTCGAAGTTGCGGCCGTTGCGCGGGTCGCGGGCCAGGTTGCACCCGCCGGCGAGCTGCACGTTGAACCCCCGGATCCGCGCCTCGCGGGCGATCGCCTCGCCGCCGCGTCGCACCAGCTGCGGGTTGAAGCTGGATCCGAGCGCGATCAGCGCGGGAAACGCGGTCGCGCCCTCGTCGTCCGGCCGGTAGCCGGGGTTCGTGACGCCCATGCTCGCGTCGCTGCTCTGGATCGCCGGGATGCCGAGCCGCGGAACGCCCGGCGTGTATCCCGCGCTCATGTTCGTGACCGATTCGGGGATGCGCGGGTCGCGCCCTCCGGTCGCGCTTCCCGGCACGTGGCCGAAGATGCTGACGATGAGCGAGAACCGCTCCTCGTCGGTCAGCTGCTCCTCGACCTCGCGGGCCCGCTCGTCCACCGCGGCGGTCGCCGCATGCGTCTCCGCCTGGGAAGTCATCGCATCCTCCTCCCGGGTGCCCTGCACGGCCTCGGACCGGAACGAGATGGCGACGGCGATCACCGGGGCGGTCGCGCGCCGACGTAGCGGCACCGAGCTGCTCTCCAGTACGGCGACTCTACTCCTGTCTGCGTGCCGCTGGGCGCCCTGCTCCTTGCTCCGGCCGAGACGCCCAGGGGACGAGAGCCGCGCGCGGGATCCTCAGCTCTGGCTCCGAGACGAGGCCCCAGTTATGTACCCCCAGGATGGAGCGATCGCGGCCGTCTGAGAGAGGCCCGAGACCGCGCGCTCCGCCGCACTGCAACGCCGCAACTCACGAATCCAAGGCCGCCTCGCGCATCGGCGGTCACGCCGCGATCAGGCGCCGCCGCGAGGCGCCGCCGCGATCGCCTGCGGACGCGCGTCCAACGTCAGTCGCACGCCAAGCCGGTCGGGCCTGCACGTCACAAGGGCGTACGGCAGCGCGTCACGCCCATTGTTGGTGGTTCACATAAGATCGATTAGCGAGCATTGAATCGGCGTCGAGGCCTGATCGTCGACGACCTCACGATCACCGACGCCTACGTCAACGAGGGCATCGCCGCCCAGATGGAGATGTACCGCGACGCGGTTTCGAAGGTCCCACAGGCGACCTGAGGGCCGCCGCCGAGCGCGAGCCTGGGCGGTCAGGCTCGCGTCCGGCGGTTCCGAAGCCGGCGTTGCGTGGTAGCAGTGTGGGATGGACGAACCCAGCGGCGAACCGGATCTCGCGCGCCTGATCGCCGAGAGCGTGCTCGCGCACCGTGAGCGGGCGCGGCTCGCACAGCGGCTCTGGCAGCGCGCCTGGCCGGCGGGTGGTCGCGACCGCACGCAGCCCAGCGCGCGCGAGTGGCTGCGGCGCTGGGGACCGGTCCGGTCGCCGGCCGAGCCCCTCCTGCCCGCGTGCGGCTGCGCGTACGGGCGCTGCGTCGTCTGCAACTAGCTAGCGCTGAGTGGGCACTCTCGCGCCGTCGTACCTGGACGTACGCGGTGCCACCCGATCATCTCGATTCGTTTGCGGATTCATCTCCGATCGTTTCGCACACCTGAGGCCGCAGGATTCCCGACGCGTCCCCCAAGCCATCGCCGGCTCAGCGCGTGCGCAGACCCAGGGCCGGAAGGCTGTTGTCGTCGAAGACCTCGGCGTCGACCGTCGCGGCGACGAAGTCGAGCACCGGCCGGCGTTCGTCCCCGGCGCGGCGCGCGACCCAGAAGTCCAGCGGCTCGAGCCCGATCACCGGGCGGAACACGACGCCCGCGGTGGCTCCCATCGCCTCGACCGCGGCGGCCACCGTGAATGCCACGCCGAGACCTGCGCCGATCGCCTCCGATCAGCCCATCGAGTCTGGACGGTGGCGCCGATGCGAGGTGGCCGGCCGCCGCGGTGACTGGCCGCGATCCAGAAGTCGCGCGAGGTCGCGTCGACGGTCGGCACGTCCACGATCGGCTCCTCGATGAACTCGGCGATGGTGACCGTCTCCTTGCGTGCGAGCGGATGGGCGCGTGGGAGCGCCACGCCGCGCGGCTCGCTGAAGAGGTGGCGGAGCTCGAGCCCCTCGGTGTCGAAGACGCCGTTGACGATGGCGACGTCGGAGGATCGGTCACGCAGCCCGCCCCAGGGGTCCAGCAGGCTCCCGAAGTGGATCGTGACCTCGACCTCGGGGTGGCGCGCGGTGAAACGGGCGATCGCGGGTGCCGCGATCCGGTGCGTGATGGGTGCGGGATAGCCAATCGTGAGGCGCGGCGCCGCGGCACCTGCGGCGCGGGCCGCTGCAACCGCATGCTCGGCGCCGGCGAGCAGCGACCGGCATTGCTCATACAGCGTGGCGCCCGCCGGCGTCAATGCGACGTGGTGGGTGTCGCGGTCCACGAGCCGGTCCCGACGCGCTGCTCGAGCGGGCGGACCCGCCCGCTGAGCGCCTGCTGGGTCAGGTGCAGCCGTTCGGCCGCCCGGGTGAAGTTGAGTTCCTCGGCGACCGCCACCAGCGCGCGCATGTGGCGCAGCTCCACGTCCACGACCGGAGTCTAGTTCGGCACAAGCACCGGTTGTGACCGTCACAGCGGATCTCCGTTTCCCATTGCGGCCGGGCGCGCGGATGATCGCGACGTGCGCTGAACCGACCCGAAGGGAGACTCGCCATGACCACCACCGAAGCCACGCGTCGGGCGTTCGCCGAACGCCAGGACGAGCTGATGCGCTTCTACGGCGTGGACGCGCGTTCGCGCTTCGTCGAGATCGACCGCCCGCGGATGCGCGTCCACCTGCTGGAGGCCGGCGCGGGCGAGCCGCTCGTGCTCATCCACGGCGGCGACGGCGAGGGCGCCCTGTGGGCGCCGCTGATGGCCGCGCTCCAGGACGACTTCCACCTCTACGCGCTGGATCGGCCGGGTTGCGGGCTCAGCGATCCGTTCGACTACCGCGATGTCGACCTGCGCCAGCACGCGGGCGATTTCGTCGACTCCGTGCTCGACGCGCCCGGGCTGGAGTCCGCGACGCTGGTCGCCTGTTCGATGGGCGGGTTCTTCGCGCTCGTGACAGCCCTGGACCATCCGGCACGCGTCCGGCGGCTTGCGCTCGTCGGCATGCTCCTCGGCATGATCAGCAGCGCGCCGCTGGGGCTGCGGGTGATCGCGGGCGTGCCCGGGCTGTCGCGCAGGTTCATGCGGTCGCGCGCCACGATTGAGGCCCAGCGCGCCCAGTACAAGCAGATGTTCGGGATGGACCCCGACACGATCCCCGAGCCCTATCTGCGGTCGCGCGTCGCCGGCGTCTCGATCCCCCGCGTGCCAGGACACCTGGGCGTGCTGCTGCGCAGGATCGCCGGCCTGCGCGGCCTCAAGCCGGGCCTGTATCTCGGCGAGGAGCTCGCCGATGTCACCGCCCCCGCGCTGGTGCTCTGAAGCGAGCACGACATGGCGCCCGTCGACGAGGGCCAGCGCGAGTGCGCCCGCATCGCCCACGCGCAGTTCCACGCGATGATGGGCCTCGGCCACCACCCCTTCCTCGAGGCCCCCGAAGCGACCGCCGAGATGATCCGCGGGTTCATGGCCGCCACCCCGGCGCAGCAACCGGCGACGGACACGAACCGGCGTGAGCCGAGGATCGATCTCGCGGCCAGGTGAGAGGTGCCGACGTGTCGAGCGCTTCGCTGTCGCACCCTGCGATCTTCGACGGGTTCGTCACGACCCGACGCTGTGCCAGGTCAGAGGCGCTCGAGGCGCGCGCGGATCGCGGTGAGGAACTCGGCCGCCGCCATGCCGTCGATCGCCCGGTGGTCCCAGCCCAGGACGAGATGGGCCATCGAGCGGATCGCGATGCTCTCGTTGCCGTTGGCGTCGGCCACGACCACGGGCCGGCGCACGATCGCCTCCAGGTCGAGGATCGCGACCTGCGGGACCGGCACGATCGGCGTCGCGATCAGGGCGCCGGCGGCGCCGGGGCTCGTGATCGTGAACGTCGCGCCCTGGACGTCGTCCGGCGCGAGCGCCTTGGCCCGCGCGCGCTGGGCCAGGGTCCGGATCTGCTCGGCGAGGCCCTCGACGCTGTACTGCTGCGCATCGCGGATCACCGGCACGATGAGGCCCTCGTCGCCGAGGGAGACCGCCACGCCGAGGTGGACGCGGTCGTAGCGCGTGATCGTCGTCCCGTCGAGCGTCGCGTTGAGGTCGCGGAAGTCGCGCAGCGTCTCGACGGTCGCCCGCGCGACGAACGGCAGCGGCGAGAGCCGCTGCTCGCGCCGCAGCGCCTCGACCCGCGTCATGTCGCACTCGACGACGGTGTGCGCGGTGGCCGCGGTCTCCTGAGAGCGGCGCATCGCGCCGCCGATCGCCAGCCGGATGCGCGACAGGGGCTCGGCAACGCCGCCGAGATCCGCGACGCCGGGCGATGCGGCCGCCGGCGGCGGCGCGACCGGGTCCGGGCGGTACGGGGAGTCGGAATGCAGGCGCGACCCGCCGCCGTCCTCGTCCCGCCGGGCCAGGTAGGCCTCGATGTCGCGCTTCGTGATCCGCCCGCCGCGTCCGCTCCCCTCCACCAGCGCGAGGTCGACGTCCTGGGCCGCGGCGATCCGGCGCACGACGGGCGAGGAGCGCACCCCGGCCGACCGGGACGGGCGCGCGCCGTTCTCGGCGGCGCGAGCGCCGTTGCTCGCGCCGTTGGCGTCGGGCCCCGCGACGGGCGCGGCGCCCGACCCGGCGCCGTCGTCGACGGCGATCCGGGCGATCACCGCCCCCACCTCGACCGTCTCGCCCACCGCGGCGACGTGCTCGGCGACGACGCCGGCCGCCGGCGACGGGCACTCCGAGTCGACCTTGTCGGTGCTGATCTCGCAGATCGTCTCGTCGACCTCGACGCGGTCGCCGACCGCCTTGGCCCACGCGATGATCGTGCCCTCGGCGATCGACGTGCCCATCTGCGGCAGAACGACGTCGACCATCGTCGCGCGCTCAGTACTCGAGGATGTCACGGATCTCCCCCCGGATGCGGTCGGCGCTCGGGAGCACGGCCTGCTCGAGCGGTGGGCTGAACGGGATCGGGACGTCGGGCGTGGCGACTCGCCGGACCGGGGCGTCGAGGTCGTCGAAGGCCTCGTCGGCGATCAGGGCGGCCACCTGCGCGCCCCGGGCGCGCACGTCGCGTTGGCCTCGTCGACGACCACCACGCGCGAGGTGCGGCGCACCGACGCCAGGATCGCCTCGCGGTCGAGCGGCACGAGCGACCGCAGGTCGAGCACCTCGATGCTGGCGTCGACCCCCTCGCAGGCCGCGAGCGCCGCGTGCACCATCGCGCCGTAGGCGATGACCGTCAGATCGGTGCCCGCCTGGGCCACACGCGCGGTGGCCTCGGTCACGTACGCGCCCTCGGGCACCTCGCCCTTGACCCGGCGATAGAGGTTCTTGTGCTCGCAGAACACCACCGGGTTCGGGTCGCGGATCGCCCACGCGAGCAGCCCCTTGGCGTCCTCGGGCGTGCTCGGGGCGACGACCTTCAGGCCGGGCGCGTGCATGAACCACCCCTCCGGGTTCTGGGAGTGGAACGGGCCGCCGGAGAACCCGCCGCCGGTCGGTAGGCGCACCACCATCGGCACGGCGAGCCCCAGGCGGTAGTGCATCTTGCCGGCGACGTTGACGAGCTGATCGAAGCCGCAGGCGACGAAGTCGGCGAACTGCATCTCGCAGACCGGCCGCAGGCCGGCGATCGCCGCCCCGACCGCGGTGCCGATGATCCCGGCCTCCGCGATCGGCGTGTCGCGGACCCGCGCCGGGCCGAACTCCTCCAGGAGCCCCTCCGTGACCTTGAAGGCCCCGCCGAACGCGCCGATGTCCTCGCCGGAGAGGAACACGCGCTCGTCGCGGCGCATCTCCTGGCGCAGGCCGTCGGTGATCGCCTGCAGGTACGTGGTCGTCGTGGCCATGTCAGGCCTCCGTCCGCGCGAAGCCGCTCCACGGCGCGGCGCCGGAGCCCAGCGGCTCGGGCTCCGTCTCGCAGAAGACGCCCTCGAGCGCGCTGGCCGGATCGGGCATCGGCGTCGCCAGCGCCCGCTCGACGGCCGCGTCCACGTCTCGGGCGACGGCGGCCCGCAGCGCGTCGACGTCGATGCCGCGGCTCTCGCACCGCGCCGCGTAGCGCTCGAGCGGGTCGCGCCGGGCCCACGCCTCGAGCAGCTCGGCGGGGACGTAGCGCGCGTCGTCGTGGGCGCCGTGGCCGTGCATACGCATCGTGACGGCCGAGATCAGCGTCGGCCCGCCGCCCGAGACGGCGTGCTCGCGCGCGCGCCAGACGGCGTGGAACATCGCCTCGACGTCGTTGCCGTCCACGGTCGCCGACGCCATCCCGTACCCGGCCGCGCGCTCGACGGGGTCGACCGCGAACTGCCTGTCGGTCGGGGTGGAGTAGGCGGTCTGGTTGTTCTCCAGAACGAAGATGACGGGCAGGCGGTCGACGGACGCCCAGTTCATCGCCTCGTGCCAGGCGCCCGGGGACGTCGCGCCCTCGCCGAAGAAGCTCAGCGCGCACCGCCGCTCGCCGCGCATCCGGTAGGCCAGGCCCAGGCCGGTGGCCACGAGCATCATGTCGGGCAGCATCGACACCATCCCGACGACGCCGCGCCGCCGATCGCCGAAGTGGACGTTGCCCTCGCGCCCGCGGTTCAGGGCGTTCTCGCGCCCCATGTAGTGGCGCATGATCTCCGTGAGGTCCGTGCCCCGGACGAGGTGCGCGCCGAGGTCGCGGATCAGCGGCGAGCAGACCGCGTCGGCGGCGGCGAGCGCGAACGTCGCGCCGACGCTGATCGCCTCCTGGCCGCGACCGTCGTAGAACGAGCCGGGGATCTTGCCCTGCTTGTAGAGGCGCAGCCCGCGCTCCTCGACGGCGCGCATCAGCAGCATGTGGCGCATCAGCTGCGCGCGGTCGGAGTCGTCCAGCAGGTCCGACGTGAACGCCTGCTCGGGAGCGTCCACCGCGGACGACGTCTTCGCTCGGCTCATCTCATCCCCTCGTCGACCATGGCCGGCACGCTACGGAGGCCGGCCCGCCTCGGCGGGCGATGGGTGTCGGATGTCCGGGCCGCGCGATCCGACGCCTGTCCGACCGTCGGCGGCGGGCGCGACAATCGCCCGATCGCCGGCCGGCGCGAGAGGACAGATGTCGAGACCTCCCGCCGGGAGCTTGCGATCGTGGGCTCGCCCGGTAGGGTCGCGGGCGATGGCCAGGTTCGCTTGTCTGCGGCCCGCCTTGGGCCCGCACATCATCGCCACCCGCATCCCCCGCTAGGGGGAGCCTGCGCCAGCGCGAGTCACCGCGCCTTTCCCTCGGACACGCGAACCCCTGCGCGCGGACCCGCTTCCGCGACGCACGACGAAGACCGGCGATGATGAACCAACACCTGACGACTCCCCGAGCCACGGCCACGCTCACGGTCAACGGCGCCGACGCCGCGCTGCGCACCCTCGAGGCGCACGGCGTGACCACCGTCTTCGGCATGCCCGGCGGCGCCATCCTGCCGCTGTACGACGCGATCGCGCGAGGGACAAGCATCCGGCACGTGCTCGTGCGCCACGAGCAGGGCGCCGGCCACATGGCCCAGGGCTTCGCCCGGGCGACGGGCCGTCCGGGTGTCGTGCTGGCCACCTCCGGCCCGGGCGCGACGAACCTCGTCACCCCGATCGCCGACGCGCGCATGGACTCCACCCCGCTGGTGTGCATCACCGGCCAGGTGGCGCGCCGGTTCATCGGCACCGACGCCTTCCAGGAGTGCGACATCGTCAGCGTGGTGGAGCCGCTGGTCAAGCGGGCGTGGCAGGTCGACGATCCCCGGGACGTGCCGGCGGTCGTCGCGGAGGCCCTGCGGCTGGCGTGCTCCGGGCGCCCGGGCCCGGTGCTCGTGGACATCCCCCGCGACGTGCAGGAGGGCGAGTCGCAGATGCCATCGGCGACGCCCGCGCCCGCGCGCGCGGCCCCGCCCGTCGACGCCGATGCGCTGCTCGCCGTGCGGGCCGAGCTCGAGCGCAGTCGCCGCCCGGTGCTCTACGTCGGCGGCGGCGTGGTGAACGCCGACGCGTCGCCGCCGCTGCGCGAGCTGGCCGAGCGGCTGCGCCTCCCCGTGATCACCACGCTGATGGCCAAGGGCGCGTTCCCTGAGGATCACGAGCTCTTCTTCGGCTGGCCGGGCATGCACGGCGCGCTGTGGGCGAACCTCGCGATCGACCGCAGCGACCTCCTGATCGCCGTCGGCGCCCGGTTCGACGATCGGGTGACCGGCGACCTGAGCCGGTTCGCCCCGGAGGCGCGGGTCGTGCATCTCGACGTCGACGCCCGCGAGCTCGGGAAGCTGCGCCGGCCCGACGTCGCCGTCGCCGGCTCGCTGGCCGACACGCTGCCGGCGCTGAACCGAGCGGTCGACGGTCTTCGGGCGCCGAGCACCGAGCCGTGGCTGGAGCAGCTGCGCGAGTGGCGCCGGCGCCACCCGCTGCGCTACGACGAGCGCTCCGCCACCCTCAAGCCGCAGCGGGTCGTCCAGGCGATCGCCGAGCGCGGCCGGTCACGGGATCTCGTGTGGTCGACCGGCGTGGGCCAGCATCAGATGTGGGCGATGCAGTACGCGCAGTGCCGGCGCCCGCGGTCGTTCATCACCTCCGGCGGCCACGGCACCATGGGCTTCGGCGTGCCCGCCGCGATCGGCGCCAAGGCCGCACGCCCAGAGGCGACAGTGGTGTGCGTCGACGGCGATGGCTCCTTCCAGATGACGATGCAGGAGATCTCGACGTCGGTCGCCGAGCGCCTTCCGATCGTCGTTGTCATCCTCAACAACGGACACCTCGGCATGGTCCACCAGTGGCAGACCATGTACTTCGACGAGCGGCTCTCCCACGTCGACCTGACGCAGACCCTGACCGACTACGCGGGGCTCGCCCGGTCGCTCGGGGCCGACGGCGTGACGGTCGCCGACGAGGAGGCGCTGGACGCCGCCCTGGACGCCGCGATGCGGTCGGACCGCACGACCGTCATCGACGCCCGCGTCGACCGCTTCGAGCAGTGCTTCCCGATGATCCCGCCCGGCGCGCGCGCCGTCGACATGGTCGAGTGGACGGAGGCGCCACCGGCGTGAACGACCTCCAGAGCCTCGTCGACGCCCTCGCGGCCGAGCTCGGACGTCCGGTGGGGATCGACGATGCCCGCTTCCGCAGCCTGGCCTACAGCTCGCACGTGGACGAACTCGACCAGGTGCGGCTGAGCTCGATCCTCCAGCGCGAGGCTCCCAAGGCGGTCACGGAGTACCTGACCAACCTCGGCATCGACCGCGTCGAGCACCACTGCCGCATCCCGGCCAACCCGGCGCTCGGCATGGTCGCCCGCGTGTGCCTCCCCCTGCGGTTCGGCGAGACCCTGCTGGGCTACGTGTGGCTGTTCGACGAGCCGTCCCCGTTGCGCGACGTGGAGCTCGCCCTCGCGCGGCGGTTCGCCGACGAGGCCGCCGCGCTCATCTTCCGCCTGCGCCAGCTCGAGAGCGCCGACCGCAGCGTGGAGCGCGAGATGCTCACCGAGGTCCTCGGCCTGCGCCGCGGCGACCCGGAGACCGCCGGCGAGCGGCTGGCCGCGAGCGGGCGCCTCGCGCCGACAGCGCGGCGCCACGTCGTCGTGCTGGAGGCCAGGAGCGCGGCCGGCGCGGCCGTCGACGACCAGGTCCGCGTGCGCCTCTCCGCGGCCGCCGACCGGCTGCGGCGCTCCGCCGCCCCGGGCCACGTGCTGGCCGTCTCCGCGGGCGACGCGGCGATCACGATCGTCGCGGTCGACGAGGACTCGGGCCTGGAGCGCAAGCTCGACCAGCTGCTCGACTTCGCGCGCCACACGCTCGCCGACGCCTCCCACTGGAGCCCGATCGTCGGGGTCAGCGGCCCCTACACGTCCCTGGCGCGCTCCCGGCGCGCCTTCGACGAGGCGCGCCGGGCGCTGACCGTGGCCGCCGTGGAGCCCGCCTTCGCCCCGATCGCGCGCTGGGACGCGCTGGGCGCGTTCCGGACCGTCCTCCAGCTGCTCGGCGACGGCGATCCCGCCGACGCCGTCCCCGCGTCGCTCAACGCCCTGCTGGACGCGCCCGACGCCGACACCCTCGTCCCCACGCTGGCCGCCTGGCTCGACAACGGCGGCGACGCCAAGCGCACCGCCGAGGAGCTCTTCGTGCATCGCAGCAGCCTCTACAACCGGCTCAACCGCATCCAGGCCGTCAGCGGCGTGAACCTGCGATCGGGCGACGCCCGCCTGGAGCTGCACCTCGGGCTGCGGCTCTGGCGGCTCGCGGGCGGCCGCACCGCGCCAGCGGGGCCGTCCGGCCCCACCGGCGACGCCTGACCGGCGGTCAGCCGTCGGCGCGCGCCCCGACCGGGTTGTCGAGCGCGCCGAGACGCGTGACGCGCAGCGACACCTGGTCCCCGCACCGCAGGGTGCGCCGCAAGTCGAGCGCCGATCCCCCGGGGAAGCACCCGCTGGTGAGCACGTGCCCGGCGCGGACCGTCTGGCCGCGGGAGAGGTAGCTGAGCAGGTCCGCGAACCCCCACGCCATCTCGCCCGCCCGGTAGGAGGACCACTCCTCCCCGTTGACGTGGACCGACATCGTCAGCTCCGCGACCGGACCGACCTCGTCGCGGGTGACCAGCCACGGGCCGAGCACGTCGCCCCCGTCCTGGTCGTCCCTGCCCCTGAGCAGGCCAAGCCCGAACTCCATCTCCTGCGGCTGACCGACTCCGGGTTGCTTGCAGTAGGCGCGCAGCTCGCCGTCGGGGTCGGGCCACCTGACGTTGAACCTGTTGACGACGCTGTCGGCGATGTGAGACGGCCAGGTCGTGAAGCAGGCGATGCCCGGTGGGCGCAGGATCGGCGCCAGGAGCGTCACCTGCGCGGGATCGTCGACCAGGATGCCATCGCCGGGCGACGGGTCCGCCTGGCCCGAGACGACGTGCTCCACGGCCTCCCGCGCCCAGTCCAGCCCGTGCCGGCCGTTCCGGAGCTGCCCGCCCAGGGCGGCAGGCAGCTGGGCGACACCGAGCCGGCGCGCGAGCGGCTCCGGTACTCGCGGCGCAGGAGTGCCGCGCGCGCCAGCGCGACATCGATGATCCCGATGGCGGTGGCGTGGCGGTTCCTTCATGGGTCATCCCTGCGAGTTGCGGGTCGAGGTCGAGCTGCCCCAGCATCCGCACCGCCTGGCGGCAGCGCATCGTGGCTGCCCCCAATGTGCACGCCCAAGGTTCTCGGGGTGAGCCCGCGATGAGGCGGCAAACACGCCTCCGTTGTCGATCGGAGCCCGGTCGTCGCGGCGAGCGCTGGGGCACAGAACGACCCCGCGAGCGCCCTTGCCCGCCGCAGGCGCCGGTGAGAGCATCGGCGCACAGGCCCGGCGACGGGCCGGGCCCGAGGCAAGGGGTACGTCATGGCGGACCGAGCGTTGGTCCTGACCTGGGGCGAGGTCGTCCGTGGGCGTGAGGAGCGCGCCCTGGACAACTTCAACGAGGTCGTCGGCCTCTACGGGCGCATGCAGCAGGAGGGTCGCATCGAGCAGTTCGACGTGACGATCCTCGCGCCCAACGCGCGTATTCAGGGCATGATGGAGCTGCAGGGCACCGCCGAGCAGATGGCCGCCGTCAAGAACGACCCGGAGTTCCGGCAGCTCATGACCGAGGCGACGCTGATCGTCGACGACCTCACGATCACCGACGCCTACGTCAACGAGGGCATCGCCGCCCAGATGGAGATGTACCGCGACGCGGTTTCGAAGGTCCCACAGGCGACCTGAGGGCCGCCGCCGAGCGCGAGCCTGGGCGGTCAGGCTCGCGTCCGGCGGTTCCGAAGCCGGCGTTGCGTGGTAGCAGTGTGGGATGGACGAACCCAGCGGCGAACCGGATCTCGCGCGCCTGATCGCCGAGAGCGTGCTCGCGCACCGTGAGCGGGCGCGGCTCGCACAGCGGCTCTGGCAGCGCGCCTGGCCGGCGGGTGGTCGCGACCGCACGCGGCCCAGCGCGCGCGAGTGGCTGCGGCGCTGGGGACCGGTCCGGTCGCCGGCCGAGCCCCTCCTGCCCGCGTGCGGCTGCGCGTACGGGCGCTGCGTCGTCTGCAACTAGCGGGTCGCCGGGCGTTGACCGACGCCACGAACCCGCAGGCGGTCGCCGCGACCTTCACCACCCGGCCGTCAGTCGAGGATCTTCCAGAACGAGTCCTTGCGGCGGATCCTCCCGTCGGCGAGCTCGAAGAGGTCGCACCCGCGCACCTCGATGCGCTCGCCGGTGCGCTGGGTCCCGCGGATCGTCCATTCCGAGACGCCCCGATCACCGCAGACCCAGGGGCGGTCGTCCTCGTAGCGAACGTCCGGGATCCCGTCGAACCGCGACCGGATCCCCTCCCTCACCTGCTGCTTGCCCACCAGCCGCCGTCCCCCGGGCGCCGGCCCGCGCGGCATGTCGAACACGCAGTCCTCGGTGAAGAAGGACATGATCGCGTCGACGTCGTGGGCGTTGAACGCGTCCAGGAAGGCCTTCAGCGACGCCGTCTCCACGCCCGCCATGACCTCACCTCCTCGTCGGGAGAGCCGAGACTCCCCCACTCTCCCAGGCTGCGCAACGAATGGGCGCGTCCGCGCTCCTGACGCCCTCGATCCCGCGGCCTGAGCGGCGTAGGCTCGCGCGTCATGCGCATCCCACGGCGGGCGGGGTTGCTGGGAGCGGTCGGTGCTGCCGCGACGGCGGTCGGCGCGACCTCGGCACCGGCGCAGACGCCGAAGTGCCAGCCGGCGGGCCCGGTCGTCCACCGCGGCGCGGACGTCGTCGTCTGGACTGAAGACGCGCCGCAGGCTCACGTGCGCTATGTGGGCTGCCGCACGGCGACCGGCCGGGCCTTCACCGTGCTCGACTTCGACAACGACTGCGTCTCCCCCTCCGGCGCGTGCGACGACGTCGCGCCGCGCGTCCGGCGAGCGCTGCGCGCCGGACGCTGGCTCACCCTCAACGTGACCAACGGCATCACCGGCGTCCTCACCCTGACGAACGTCTTCACGGGCGCGACCCCACGACCGGCGGGCTACCGCAGCGTCGAGGCCCCGCGCGAGATCAAGCTTCACGCCAACGGCACGCTCGCGTGGATCGCGCCGTACGTCACCAAGGGCCTCGTGCGGTCGCGGCGGCTCATGGTGTGCGACAGCCGCTGCCGCACGACCGGCGGCCCCGCCCGCCGCCTGGCGCGCGGCAGGCGCCTGCACGATCTGCGCGTCGGCGCCGACCGCGTGAGCTGGCGCGCCGGGGCCCGTCGACACGCCGTCTCTGTCAGGTAGCCGTGGAGTTCTCCGCCGCCGCCGAGCAGTACGACCGCTTCATGGGTCGCTACACGCGGACGCTCGCCCCGGCGCTCGTGGATGCGGCGCAGGTCGGCGACGGGATGCGCGTCGTCGACGTCGGATGCGGCCCGGGCGGGCTGACGCGGGCGCTGGCCGACACCGTCGGCGAGGCGAACGTCGCCGCGATCGATCCCGCCCCGCAGTTCGTGGCCGCCTGCCGTGCGCGCCACCCGGCCGCCGACGTGCGCGAGGGCGTCGCCGAGGAGCTCCCATGGCCCGACGAGACGTTCGACGCGGCGCTGGCGTGCCTCGTCCTCGCGTTCATGGCCGATCCCGACGAGGGCGTGCGCGAGATGGCGCGCGTGACGCGCGCGGGCGGGACGGTCGCCGCCTGCATGTGGGACGTCCCGGGCGGTGGGATGACGATGCTCACCACGTTCTGGGACGCCGTGCGCCAGGTCCGCCCCGACGCGCAGGGCGAGCGCAGCCGGCCCGGGGTGACGCAGGGCGACATCGCCGACCGCTTCCGGCGCGCCGGCCTGCGGGACGTCGACGACGGCGCGCTGGAGGCGTGCGTCCGCTACACGGGCTTCCACGACTTCTGGGAGCCGTTCACCTTCGGGGTCGGCCCAACCGGCCAGTACCTCGCCTCGCTGCCGGCCGAGCAGCAGGATCGCGTGCGCGAGGCGTGCCGCGCCGAGCTCCCCGAGGGACCGTTCACGCTCACCGCACGAGCGTGGTACGCGCGCGGCACCACGCGATAGCGTCACGCCGATGTCCGGACCCGACCTGACCGACACCGATCGCCGGCACCTGCGCCGCTGCGTCGAGCTCGCGCGCGAGGCCCTCGAGGACGGCGACGCGCCCTTCGGCTCGGTGCTGGCGGCCGCCGACGGCCGCCTGCTCGCCGAGGACCGCAACCGCGACGTGACGACCGGCGACCCCACCCAGCACCCCGAGTTCGCGCTGGCCCGCTGGGCGGCGACGAACGTCTCGCCCGAGGAGCGCGCGGGCGCGACCGTCTACACATCGGGCGAGCACTGCGCGATGTGCTCGGCCGCCCACGGCTGGGTCGGCCTGGGCCGCATCGTCTACATCACCTCGAGCGCGCAGCTCGCCGAGCTGTTCGCGGACCTCGGCGTGCCGCCCTCCCCGGTGCGGTCGCTGCCGATCCAGGACGTCGTCCCCGGCATCCCCGTCGAAGGGCCGGTGCCCGAGCTCGTCGACGAGGTCCGGGAGATGCAGCGGCGGTTCTTCGGGCAGGCGCGCTGACGGCCGCGCCCCACTCGGTCCGTGGCCTGGACCGTCAGGACCGGCGTCCGCCCGCGGCCGGACTCAACCGCCGTAGAAGGTGCGCTCGCCGAGGTCGCGCATGTGCAGCGTGGCGTCGTCGGCCCGGCCCTCCGGCTGCTTGGCCACGCCCGCGTCGACGACCTCGGCGATCACGATCGCGTGGTCGCCGCCCTTGGAGATCTCCCGCACCCGGCCCTCCAGGAACGCGATCGGGCCCTCGAGGATCGGGGCGCCCGTGGTGCCGAGCCGGTAGGCGTGGCCGCCGATCCGCCGCTCGTCGACCTCGGGCGACTTGAAGAAGGCGAACGCGACGTCGTTCTGGCCCTTGCCGAGCACGTTCAGCGTGAACGCGCCCGCGCTCTGGACGACCTCGAAGGAGTGGCTGTCGGCCTTCACCCCGACGACCACGAGCGGCGGCGTGAACGACGCCTGCGTCACCCAGTTCACCGTGGCCGCGGTCACGTCGCCCTCGGCGGTGCGCGCCGTGAGCACGTACAGGCCGTACGGGATCATCCGAAGGGCGGTCTTCTTGGCGTCCTGGTCCATGGCCTCTCCTCGTGAGATCGCAACGCGGTCGCGCGAAGATAGGCGATGCGTCGCCGGTGGCGTCCGCAGGACCCGCCGTGCGGGGCCCTGGCGCCCCGCACGTGATCGCCCGGCGTCCCTGAGGTTTCCCCTGGACCTGCCGCCTCGGGGTCGATCGGCGCGCCGCGCGCCCGTAGCGTCGCGCGTCACCGATCATGAATCCCGGAGGCGCCACGTGCCCATCGAGCCCCAGAACGTCGACACCCTCCAGACCGAGACGCTCACGTCGACGGCGAGCGACGACGCGGTCTGGACCGGCGGCTACTTCGCCTGCGGCGCGACAAGGCCGAGCAGTCCTGCACGATCTACTTCGCGATCCCCGCCGGCGACCGCCTCGGCCGTCACGTCGACACCGCCGAGGAGACCCAGCTGATCCTGTCGGGGCAGGGCGACCTGCTCCTCGACGAGGGCGCCAAGCCGGTGCGCACCGGCGACGTGTTCGTGCTGCCGGAGGGCACCGCCCACGACCTGCGCAACACCGGCACCGACGACCTGCGGGTGATCGCGTTCTTCTCCAAGCCGCAGGTCGAGCAGCACTGGACCACCGAGACCTGGCCACCGGACGACGCGAAGGTCACCGGCTCGCCGAACCGAGGGTGATCGTCCCCGTCGAACCGGGCGTCCGGATCCACGTCGAGGACTCCGGCGGCCCCGGGCGGCCGGTCGTGTTCCTCCACGGCTGGCCGCTCGACGGGCGCCAGTGGGAGTACCAGGTCGCCGACCTCCAACCCCGGGGTTACCGCTGCATCGCCGTCGACGCGCGCGGGTTCGGGCGTTCGGACCACGCCTGGGGGCACTACGGCCTCGACGTGCTGGCCGACGACCTGGGCCGGGTGGTGGACGCGCTCGACGTCGACGGGTTCGCGCTCGTCGGGATGTCGCTGGGAGCCGCGACCGCGGCGCGCTACGTGCGCCGGCACGGCGGCGGGCGCGCCACGCACCTCGTGGTCGTCGCGCCCGTCGCGCTCGACCCCGGCCGCGCGGCGGAGATGCAGGCGCGCTGCCGCACCGACCGCCCGGCGCTGCTGCGCGAGGTGATCGCCGGGTTCGGGGTCGGCGAGGTCGCGCGCGCGTGGCTGTGCGCGATCGCCGAGGCGGCGATGCCCTACGCGACCCGGCGCTGCCTGGCGCTGCTGAGCGAGGCCGAGCCGGAGCCCGTCGACGTGCCGGCGCTCATCGTCCGCGGAACCGAGGACGCGTGGTCGAGCGAGGCGATCGCCCGCCGCTGGCAGCAGGCGATCCCGGGCGCGCGGACGCTGGCGATCGCCCGCGCCGGACACGGCGCCTTCCTCACCCACCAGCACGACCTGAACGCGGCGCTGGCCGCGTTCATCGGTCCCGCCGCTCCCACCCGTGCGGAACGTCCGCCCGAGACGTAGGATCGCCCCATCGCTCACCGGGGGGCACCAGCGGGAGACCTGCTCGAGCGCGATGGCGAGCTGCGCGCGCTCGGCGAGCACCTGCGCCGCGCGGCGGGCGGCGCAGGCGGGCTCGTGCTGGTCGAGGGCCCGGCGGGCATCGGCAAGTCCGCGCTGCTGCGCGTCGCGGTGGCCGCGGCGGCGCGGCGCGGCTTCGCGGTCCTGACGGCGCGCGGCAGCGAGTTCGAGCACGACGTGCCGTTCGGCGTCGCGCGCCAGCTGTTCGAGCCGCTGATCCTGCGCGCCGAGCCCGAGCTGCGAGCGCGGCTGCTCGCGGGGCCCGCCGGCGCGGCCGAGGCGATCGTGACCGGGCACGACCCGGTCGGGCCGCTGCGACCGGCCGACGCCGGCTACCGGATGCTGCACGCGCTGTACTGGCTCGCCGTCAACGCGAGCGACGGCGCGCCGCTGCTGCTCGCCGTCGACGACCTCCAGTGGGTCGACGGAGCGACCCTGCGCTTCCTCGCGTTCCTCGAGCGCCGCATCGACGGGCTGGCGGTCCTCGTGCTCGGCGCGCTGCGCACGGGCGAGCCGCAGGCCGCGCGCCCGGAGCTCGAGGAGCTGCTCGTGGGCCAGCGCGCGCCCGTGCTGCGGCCCGCCCCGCTGTCGCCCGACGCGGCGGCCCAGGTCGTCGCGCAGGGGCTGCGGGCCGAGCCGGCCGCCGCGTTCGCGACCGCCTGCCACCAGGCGACCGGCGGCAACCCCTTCTTCCTGCGCGAGCTCGTCGACGCCCTGCGGGCCGCGCACGTGCCTCCGGACGCCGCTTCCGCCGACCTCGCGCTCGAGTTCGGCTCCCCGGCGGTCGCCCGCTCGGTGATGCACCGGCTCGCCCGCCTGCCCGAGGCGTGCGGCGACGTGGCGCAGGCGTGCGCGATCCTCGGTCCGGCCGCGACGCGCGGTCGCGTCGGCGCCGTGTGCGGCCTCGCGCAGCACGAGCTCGACGCGCCGCTGGCGCATCTCAGCGCCGCCGACCTGATCGTCGGCGCCGACACCCTCGAGTTCGTCCACCCGCTCGTGCGCACCGCGATCCACGCCGAGATCCCCGCCGCCCGGCGGGAGGAGCTCGCCCGCGCGGCGGCCCGCGAGCTCGCCCGCGCGGGCGAGGCGGCGCAGGCGGCCGATCACCTCCGCGACGTCCCGCCCGCCGGCGAGGCGTGGGCCGTCGACGCGCTCGCCGCCGGCGCGACGCTCGCGGCGGCGCGCGGGGCGCCGGACGTCGCGGTCGCGCTCCTGGAGCGCGCGCTCGCGGAACCCCCGACCGGCAAGCGGCGCGTCGAGCTGCTGCGGCGGCTCGGGGCGCTGCAGGGCCTGACCGGCGCGCCGGCCGCGCTCGACACGCTCGGCGGCGCGCTCGCGACCGCGAAGGATCCTGCGCAGCGCACCGCCATCGCCTGCGAGCTCGCTGCCGCGTGCGCGGCCTACGGGCGCGCCGACGAGGCGGCGCGCGTCCTCGACGACGCGGAGGCCGCGCTCCGCGGGCCCGATCCGGGCCTGCTCGCCGCGGTCGACGTCCGGCGGGTCGCGCTGGCGGCGGTGGCCGCCGCGCCGCCACCCTCCCCCACCGTGCTCGAGCGCGTCGCGGCGCTGGACGACCCGGGCGCTCAGGCGACCCTCAGCGGGTTCCTCGCGCTGCGTGCGGCCGCGGCCGGCGAGCCCGCCGCCGAGGCGCTCGCCCACGCCGAGCGCGCGCTCGCCGATCGCCGCGACGAGGGCGATCCGGCGGTCTTCCCCATCCGGCCGCGGCTCGTCGCCGCCCAGCTGCTGGGGTTCTGCGGCGAGCCCGACCGGGCGCGCCGCGTCTTCGACGACGCGGTCGCCGACGCGCAGCGCCGCGGCGCCCCGTTCGAGCTGTCCGCCGCGCTCGGCATGCGCGGCGCGATGAGCTACCTGCTCGGCGAGATGTCGCGCGCCGCGCTCGCGCACCTGCACCTGGGCGAGCGCGACGCGGCGCTCGAGCTGAGCGAGGAGAACCTCGCCCGGGCCACCCGCTTCGGCGCCCCGTTCGCCGCCGGCCGGGCGCTGCGCGTCCACGGGACCGTGGTCGGCGGCGACACCGGCCTCGAGCTCACGCGGGCCGCGGTGGAGCTGCTCGACGACTCCTACGCGCGGCGCGAGCTGGCGGCGGCGCGCGTCGCGCTCGGGGAGGCGCTCCACGCCGGCGGGTTCGACGCCGACGCCCGCCGCGAGCTGCACGCGGCGGCCGCGCTGGCCGACCGGCTCGGCGCGGACGCCGTGGCCGCCCGCGCCAGGGCGGCGCTCGTCGCGGCCGGCGGTCGTCCGCGGCGGGCCCGCGCAGCCGGCCCGTCAGCGCTCACGCCAGCCGAACGGCGGGTCGCCGAGGCCGTCGCCGGCGGCATGAGCAACCGGGAGGCCGCCCAGGCGCTGTTCCTCACCGAGAAGACGGTGGAGACGCACCTTGGCAGCGCGTACCGCAAGCTCGGCATCTCGTCGCGCGTTCAGCTCGCCGATGCGCTGGCCGCGGGCGGTGCGGGCGACGAGGTCGGTGCGCCGGCGGAGCTCCATCTCAGGTGACCTCGTACCAGGCGCGGGCCACCCTGGTGACCCGGTTGCCGGCGCTGTCGAGCCCGACCGCGATCACCTTCACGTCGCCGTAGGGGATGTTCAGCCACGCCCGGAACAGGCCGGGTCGCACCTGGCTCGCGCTGGCCTTGCGCACGACCGGGTTGCGGCCGCCGCGGCTGGCGACCACGAGGATGCCGCCGCCGAGCCGGTCCGCCGGCCCGGTCGCCTTGACGTCGACCGAGCATCGCGTCGGGGTCTGGCAGCGGGCCTTGGCGATCTTCAGCCGGATCGTGCGGGCCTCGGCGGCCGGAAGGTCGACGAGCGCCGGCTGCGCGGCCGCGGCGTCGGGCGATGCGACGAACTGCATGATCCAGTCGTTGTGCGGGATCACCCGCGCGTAGGCGCCGGGCTTACTGGGGTCGCCGCAGGTGTCGCCGCCGAACGACACGACGCCGATCAGCTTCGTGTCGGCGCCGGTGCCCACGACGAGCGGTCCGCCGCTGTCGCCCTGGCAGGTGTCGTTGAGCGGGGCGACCGGCCGCCCGCACAGCATCTGCGCCTCGACCCAGCCGTCGTAGACGCGCGAGCACTCCCGGCCGGCCCCGAGGACCAGGTCGACCGCGCGCAGCTCCTCGCTGAACGTCTCCTTCGGCTTCTGCGCGATCACGCCCCACCCGGCGGACCTGGCCGGCGTTCCCGGGGCGACGAGCGCGGCGTCCTGGACCGAGGCGAGCGCGACCGGCGGCGCCTGCAGCGGCCGCGCGAGGATCAGCACCGCGAGGTCCGGCACGTTGTTGGCGGCGTCGTAGCCGGGCGGGGTGTGCTGGGCGACCACCGGGACGCGCTCGCCCTCGCCGGTGCTCAGCAGCGTGCGCCCGGCGATCACGTCGATGCCCGGCTGCAGGCAGTGCGCCGCGGTGACGACGACGGTCGGCGCCACGATCGAGCCCCCGCAGAACTGGGCGGCGTAGCCGTCCTCCTCGTCGGCGCTCGCGAGCGCGACGAGGAACGGCCAGTCCGCGATCCGCGCCGGGGCGCCGCCGACGATCCACCGCGCGTTCGCGTCGGCCGCCGCGGACAGCGCGATCGCGGCCGCGACGACGAGGCCGAGGACCCAGGTGAGCGGTCTCCTCCGCCCCGCGGACAGCAGATCGGGCATCTCGCTCGCATCTATCGGTTCGCCGGCTCCGATCCTTGAAGCGATGAGTTCTCGCGTGCGGGTCCGTCGTACCCACGACGGCTCAACTGCGAGGCCCTGGAGGCGCCGCCATGCGCAAGGTCTTCAACTTCACCCACGCCACCCTCGACGGGTACATCGACGACCCGCACCTGTGGTCGTACGACTACGCCGACGACGAGTTCCAGCAGTACGCCCTCGAGATGACGCTCGCCGCCGACGCGCTGCTCCTCGGCCGCGTCACCTACGAGGGCATGGCGCAGGCCTGGCCGAACCGCGGCGGCAACCCGTTCTCCGACCACGTCAACGCGATCACCAAGTACGTCGTCGCGTCCCAGCCGGTCGACACGTCGGCCTGGAAGCCGACCGTCGTCATCGGCGGCGAGGACCTGATCGACGAGGTCGCCCGCCTGAAGCAGGCCGACGGCGGCGACATCGCGATCTGGGGCACCGGCCGGCTCACCGACGCGCTCGCCGGCGCCGGGCTGCTCGACGAGTACCGGATCTGCACGTCGCCGATCGTCAAGGGCGGCGGCGAGCCGTTGTTCCGCCCGGAGAGCGCCGGCCGGACCGAGCTCGTCGACACCAGGATCTTCGGCAGCGGCACCGTCATGCACGCCTACCGGCCGGTCGCGGGCGCCTGACGCGGCAAGCCGGCGGCAAGCGGCCGCCGGCGCCGGGCAAGCCCCCGGCAAGCGCCGCCGGCGAGCCTGTGCGCCATGAAACGGACTGCTCTCAAGGCCCTCATGATCGGGGCCGCTGCCACCCTCCTGCTGGCCGCCTCGGCCAGCGCCGACTCGATCGCCTACATCAAGGGCGGGGACGTCTGGCTTGCGACGCCGGACGGCAAGCGCACTGTGCGCGTCACCCGCACCGGGGATCTGTCGTACGTGTCGCAGGCCGACAACGGCACGATGATCGCGCTGACCCGCAACGAGCGGCTGCGCAAGCTGTCGCGCACCGGCAAGGTGCTCGCGGAGTTCCCCACGTTCGTCAGCGACGGGGCGCCGCGCTCCGGCCCGGTCAACGAGTTCCACGGCCCGTTCGCGCCGGAGATCTCGCCCGACGGCAAGCTCGTCGCGTTCGAGTGGTTCAACGAGACCTACTCGACGTCCAACACCTCGAGCTGCAACTCGTCGGCGGTGACCCCGTGCTACGCGTTGGCCTCGCGCCAGGGCGTCGGCATCACCCGCTCGGACCGCTTCACCGGCTTCGAGGAGTACGGGCTGCACACCGGCTGGATCTCGCCGCAGTGGCTGACGAACGACACGCTCGTGCGCTCGGACCCGGGCACGATCCTCAACGAGGACGTCGTCTTCAACCGGATCGCGCCGGGGCTCGGCGACCGCGAGCTCGACCGCTGGTTCTTCGACGAGTGGCAGGGACTGGGCCTGGTCGACGCGGAGCTCACCCGCGACCACCGCGCGGCCGCGGCGATCGCCGGCCAGTCCGACGAGAAGCTGCGCGTCTACCGCCCGCTGGTCGAGCCGTTCGGCGCGCCCGACCCGAACCTGCAGCCGTTCGCGCCCAAGAACGAGCCGATCGTGGAGCCGTGCTTCGAGCTGGCCGATCCGGTCGGCGGCCGCTTCGAGTCGCTGAGCTTCTCGCCCGACGGGCGGCATCTGGCCTACGGCGTCGGCGACGGCATCTGGGTGGTCTCCGTGCCCGACCTCGCCGGCGGCTGCGTCACCCCCGACGCGTCGCAGAACGCGCGCGTGATCCCCGGCGGGCGCTTCCCTCACTGGGGTCCGGCGGACGTCCCCAAGCGCAAGCGCGGCTCCTGAGCGCGCGCGGCGGGTGGTCTGGCTCCCCGTGCCGATGGGGAGCCAGACCCCACCGGTGAGACACCGGTGTCCCATAGCGTCGCGGCCATGAAGGCTCGAACCTCGCTGGTCGCCCTGGCGCTCGCCGGGCTCGGTCGGACTTCTGGCACTGCCCGTCGGGCTACGGGTTCCCGTTCGAGGTGGCCCTCGGCTTCGACCCGCTGTGGCGCGACGACGGAACGCCCAGTACCGCGTTCGTCGAGACCGTCGCCGCGAAGAAGCGGACGCCGTACCGCAGCCTGATCGGCCGCGGGCACTACCCGTCCTACGGCGCCCCGTCGGAGCTCCGCGGCTACGTGAGCATCGACTTCAACCGCGACCTGACGTCCGACGGCAAGGGCTCGTGGGAGCACCGCACGTCGTACGTGTGCTCGGACCGCCGCGCGACCTCGATGCTGCCGTGACGGCGCGCCGGCGTTCCCGTAGCGTCCGCCGCATGACCACGATCGGCGTCGCCCGCCGGATCGCGCTCGCGCTGTCGCTGGCCGCCTCGGCGGCCGCCGCGCTCGCCGCGCCCGCGCTCGGCCAGGCGGATGGGAGCTTCCCCGTCACGTTCGTCAACCAGACGCACGGCAAGTGGAGCGACGGGCAGATCTACATCACCGGCCTCGGGCAGACCTCGCCCGGCCAGTGGGCCTACCTGAAGACCGACGGGACGATGGCGCCGCTGGACCACACGATGGCCGACGCCCCCGGCCACCTCACGAAGAACGGCCGGCGCTACGCGAACCTGTCCTTCACGCTCGCGGACTCGTCGACCGTGCGCATCCCGCCGCAGGTCCAGGGCGGGCGGCTGTACATCTCCGTCGGCGAGCCCATGTACATCGGGATCGCGCCCGACGACAGCGGCTGGGCCGGGCCGAACCTGCGCTCGCGCAGCGATCCGAACTTCAACACGGTCTTCGACTGGTACGAGTTCACGTATCAGCACGGCGCGATCGCGTTCGGCGGCAACACGACGCAGGTCGACCAGTTCGCCATCCCGCTCACGGTCCGCCTGCAGCAGACGTCGAGCAACTACGACCGCCGCACGGGCATCACGCTGAGCCGCGCCCAGGTCTTCAAGCGCTACCGCGCGAAGGTGAGCCGGCCGTTCAAGAGCCTGGCGAGCCGAACGCGGATCCTGGCGCCGCGCAGCGCGGCCGCGTTCGACGCCGGCGGCCGCTACGCCAACCTCCTGGACCCGGCGATCGACCGCGCGTGGAACGCGTGGCGCAACGGCTTCCGCCTCACCCGGCTGGGCCAGACGTTCACCGGCCAGGTGACGGGCGACCGGCTCACGTTCACCAAGGACGGGGCCGGCCCGTTCGTCGTCGACAAGCCGTCGTCGCCCGACGTGTTCCAGTGCGCGGGGACGCTCGCGTCGGCGGGCATGAGCACGACCGCCCTGGAGCTCGGCGCCGAGCTGTGCGCGGCGTTCAACCGCGGCGTCGCACCGGACACGAGCGACTGGTACCGGCCGTCGGCCTACTACCGCGCCGGCCTCGACAACGACTACGCGGCGTTCTCCACTCGATCAACATCGGCCGCCGCTCGTACGCGTTCGCCTATGACGACGTCAACGACCAGAGCTCGGTGACGATCCTGCCCAACGCGCAGCCGCCGACGCGGCTGACGATCGACATCGGCTGGTAAGCGCTCCTCCCCGGCCGCCGCGTCAGGCGGCCGAGGGACGCCACGGCTCGTGCTCGTGCGAGAGCCACACGAGCTCGGGCTCGAGGGCGCGCACGCGCAGCCGGCCCTCGGTGGGCGGCTCGTCGAACTCGCCGTGCCACACCGCGACGTCGCCGCCCACGATCAGCGGCCGTCCGCCGGTCTCGACGACCACGATCTGGCTGCCGGCGGTGTGGCCGGGCGCCGGGACGAGCCGGATCCCGGGCAGCAGCTCGTGCTCGCCGTCGACGGGCTCGTAGGTGACGCCGGGCGCGTCGACCCACTCGAGCAGGTACTCGTCCTCGGTGTGGGCGTCGTCGAGCTCGGTGCGCTGCACGTAGATCGGGCGATCGGCGAACAGGTGGTTGCCGCCGCAGTGGTCGGCGTGCAGGTGGGTGTTGACGACGAGGTCCACGGCGTCGAGGTCGAAGTCCTGCTCCCGTCAGCGGGTGCAGCGTGGGGTTCAGCTCGGCGGCGAACGGGTGCAGAGCCGTCATGCCCGTGTCGACCAGCACGCGGGCATCGGGATGGTCGATGACGTGCACGTACAGCGGCATCGGCTCGTTCTCGACGAAGAGGTCGGCGACGAGGACCGGCGTGATGGTGACCGGCGCTGATGCGTTCATGCTGATGGGACCGCGAGCCGCGGCGAATGTCATCGCACGTGGAACCGGCGGGTGCCGGTCTCGCACGTGACGTCGGGCGTCGTCATCGTCACCGTCAGCGACAGTTGCCCTCGCACCCCGCGCTTGGCCGTGCGCCCGCTCATGTCGGACCGGCCGTCAGCAGCCGAGGCCGGGCTTCCAGCGCCCGACGCTCCGGCCCTTGCCGTTGCGCGCGACCGCGCGCGCCGGCGACGCCTCGCCGCCGTCGACGTGCCAGGCCAGCCGCACCGGCCGGCGCAGCCCCCGCGGCGCGCGATGGGTCCGCACGTTCACGGTCTGGCCGTCGGCAAACGTGAGCCGGACGGTGCGCGCCTTGCGCGGGACCGCGAGCCCGACCTTGCGGATGCGGCGATCGCCCGCGCTGCCCGTGCCGAACATGATCGCCACGCCGCGGCACGAGCCGGCCCGCAGGCTGAAGCGGCCGTTGCGGCTCCCGGCCGCGCACGCCCCGGCGACGTTGCCGAACGACGTGCCCTCCGCGTCCCAGGCGTGATCGAGCTCGAAGCACAGGCCCGGCATCGAGCCGATCGTGGTCGCCTTGACCCGCACCTGCCAGGCCAGGCCGCCGCCGTCGGGCGTCGCCACGACCCCGTTCGCCACGGGAACCGCCGCCTGCGCGCCGGCGGCGGGCGTCACGACGCCCGCGACCGCGAGCAGACACGCGGTCGCGCCGCAGGCGTGCAGCGCACGCCGGACCCGTTGGCCCCCTGCCGAGCCGAGCACCATCGGCCGGGACCATAGCGAGCGTGCGCTGCCCTCCGCCCGGCGCTACCCCTTGTCCGCGTTCAGCAGCGTGGCCGGGTCGCCCGCGATGTCGATCACCGGCGCCCCGACGAGCCTGACCTGCAGGGTGCCGGTGAGTGGACCGGTCGCCATGTCGCCGATCGTCATCGTCGCGGCGAACGTGCCCGTGCCCGTGAACCGGCCCGCCGCCTTCACGGTGGCGGAGGCGCCCCCGCCACCGACCGACAGCAGGTTGCGCCCGGTCGCGCTCACGCTGCTCATCGTCATGACGGTCGCTGCGCCGTCCGCGCGCGGGCCGCTGGTACGGGTGACGGTCAGCGCCCGCTTCAGGGCGATGAACGTCGTGGTGAAGTCACCCTCCTCCTTGACGAGCATGAGCTGCGGCTCGCCGGCGGCGCCGCCGTCCCCGTCGCCGTCGCCGCCGGCGCCGGGAGCCGAGGTCTCTCCGCAGCGGAGCGCCCCGTCGCCGACGTAGATGGAGCCGGGCAGGGAGCGGATCGTCGTGTCGCGGCCGTTGGGCAGCCGCAGGCGCAGGGTGCCCACCAGCCGGCCGGTCCAGGTCGAGCCCCGGGAGCCGGTGCAGCCCTTGGGCAGCTTGCGCGCGGGGCTCCTGCGCCCGCGGAGGCGCAGGTCGATCGAGCCGTGCGACCCGAGCGACCCCCGGATGGACGCCGACCCGCCGCGCACCGCGACCTGGACGCCGGACGTGACGACCAGCGAGTCGGTCTGCGGATCGCGGGCCGGCCCGTGCTGCATGGTGATCGTGAGCTCGTCCTGCCGGCGGTCCTCGGCGTGGAGGAAGACCGTGTAGCCGCCGGCGACCTTCGCCGGGCCGCCGGTCACGGTCCCGGCTGCGCCCGCCGTGGCGGGCAGGATCAGTGCGGCCGCGAGCGCGGCGAGGATGAAGTGGCGCATCATGCGTCTCCCCTGTCGTTGGTGGCCGGCCGAGCGTGGCAGCGCCCCGGGCGGGCCACCACCCGCCGAAACCCCAGGGGTCACCCCAGGACTTCGCCGGCGCCCGCACCGAGCGCGACGGGGAGCGCGGCGCGCGACGGCACGCCGAGCTTGGCGTACACCCGGCTCAGGTGGTACTCGACGGTCTTGCGCGTGACCCACAGCGCCTCGGCGATCTCCCGGTTCGTGAGGCCCTCGGCGGCGAGCTCGGCGATCCGGCGCTCGCTCGGCGTCAACGCCTCGATGCCGGTGAGGCGATCGCGTCGCGGCCGCGCGCCGCTGGCCTCGAGCTCGGCGCGGACGAGCCGCGCCAGCCACGCGGACTCCGTCCGGCTGGCGGCGTCGAGCGCCTCGCGCAGCGCGTCGCGCGCGGCGCCGCGCTCCCCGGCCCGGCGCAGGGTGGCGCCGAGCTCCAGCAGCGCGCGCCCGTGCTCGTGGCGCAGCGGGGAGCCGGCGAGTGCCTCCACCGCCCGCCGGGCCGTGTCCAGTCGCGCCCCACCCTCCTGCGCGAGGGCCCGCACCCGCAGGACGCACCCCAGCGCGCCGCGCGTCTCCGCCGCCTGGGCGGCCGCGAGGTCGGCGTCGGTGAGCTCGAGCGCCTCCTCGGTGCGGCCCTGGCCGGCGAGGAGCTCGGCGAGCCGCATGCGGCCCCGCGCCGCGGCCGGCGCACGCCATCCGCGCGTGTCGAGGATCCGCACGACACGGCGCAGGTCGCGCTCGGCCTCCGCGTGGCGCCCGGTCAGCGCACGCGCCCAGCCGCGGGCGGTGAGCGCGAACACCTCGACGAACGTCCCCTCCACCGCGTCGAGGGGCTCGTCCATCAGCGCGTCGGCCTCGGCCAGCCGGTCGAGCAGCACGAGGTTCTCGGCCACGCTGCCGGCGATGGCGGCGGTCGACATCGGCAGGCCGGCGTCCAGGATCAGGTCGTGCGCGGCCTGCGCGTGCGCCAGCCCGCGCGCCGCCGACCCGAAGTCGCGATGCCAGTAGCCCCACGACTGGTCGACGAACACCCCTGCCGTCAACAGGCCGCGCCGGCGGACGTCGCGATCCCCCTCGACGAGGAGCGCACGGGCCTCCTGCGGGCGCTCGGCGAACCGCAGCGCGTGGGTCAGCAGGTTCCAGGTCGAGCCGCCGGGGCCGATCTCGTCGAGCAGCCGGCCATCGGCGACCGCCCGCCCGGCGAGGTCCGCGATCTCGCCGGCCGGACAGCCGCGCAGCGCCTCCTCGGACGCGAGGTGGGCGACCTCCACGACCGACGGCGCGGGCGCCGTCCGGATCGCGCGGTAGCGCGCGTCGCGCGGCTCCGCGAACGCGTCGACGAAGACCAGCGCCTCCAGGAGCGCGGCCTCCAGCCGGAGGCGCAGCCCGGCGTCGGTCGCCTGCGCGTGGGCGGCGTCGATCTCCGCGAACGCCCCGGCCGGATCGCTCAGCAGGAGCACCGGCCCGAGGGCCGCGCGGGCGCGCGCCTCGTGCTCGCCGTCGAGTCCCGCGGCCAGCGCCTCGCGCATGCGCGCCGGCCCCTCCGGCATGAGCATGCGCAGCTCGTGCTCGGCCAGCTCGAGCAGCATCCGGGGGCGCCGCGGATCGTCGACGCCCTCATCCAGCGCCCGCCGCAGCAGCTCCACCGCCGTGGCGCCGGCGCCCTCGCCGGCCGCGTCGCGCGCCGCGGCCCACAGGTCGGCGACGGCGGCCGGGTCGCCCGCCGGGGAGGCCGCGAGCCGGTGCAGGGCGACCTCGGCGGCGCGCGCGCCACGGGCGCGCAGGCGGTCGGCCGCCAGGCGGTGCAGGCGGTCGAGCGTCGGGCGCGGCGTCGCGGCGACCACGGCGGCGCGGACGAGCGGGTGCACGTACGCCCAGCCGCCCGGCTGCAGGATCTCGGCGGCGGCCAGCCGGTCCAGGGCGCCGGCGAGACGCTCGCGATCCAGCCCGGCCAGGGCGGCGAGATCGTCGCGGCGGGCGCGCTCGCCCATCACGGCCGCGACCCGCGCCAGGTCCGTGTCCTCGGGGCCGAGGCTGCGCAGGCGGCGCGCGACGGACGGAGCGACGCCGGGCGTCGCCAGGTCGACGAGCCGGTCGCGGTCGGCGGTCCGCCCGGTCAGGCCGTGGTCGGCGGCCTCGCGGGCCAGCACCGAGAGCAGCAGCGGGTTGCCGCCGGTGGCGCCCCACGCGGCGAGGCTGAACCCGTCGTCGGGCACCGCGCCCAGCGCGGACCCGAGCATCTCGCCGGCGGCCTCGGCGCTCAGCGGCGCGAGCTCCGTCACGTGGGCGGCGGCGGATGCCTCCAGCGCGGCGAGCAGGTCGGCCGGCGCCCCGGGCTCGCCGGAGCGGACGGTCGCCGCGACGAGCACCGGCACGGTGTCCATGCGGCGCGCCAGGAACTCGAGCATCCGCAGGGAGGCGCCATCGGCCCAGTGGAGGTCGTCGATCCACAGGACCACCGGCCGCTCCTCCGCGAGGTTCACCACCATCCAGTACAGGCCGCTCAGCACCCCGTACTCGGGATCACCGTCGAGGGCATCCGCGCCGAACAGCACCTGCGCTCGCGCCGCCGCACCGTCGAACAGCCGCCGGCGCCGCTCCGCGCCGGACGTCCGGACGACCGGCTCGAGCAGCTGGTGGACGATCCCGAACCCGAAGCCCCGGTCGAGCTCGGAGGCCCGCGCGCTGAGCACCGCCATGCCGCGCTCGGCCGCCAGCCCCCGCACCACGTCCAGCAGCGCGGTCTTGCCGATCCCGGCGGGGCCCCGGATCAGGTGCATCGAGCCCTGGTCGGCGGCGGCGCGGTCCAGCGCCGTGCGCAGGAGCGCCACCTCGGCCTCCCGCTCCAGGAGGCCCACGTCGCTGTCCAGGCCCGGCTCCCCCACCGCCGCTCGGAGCCTACCGAGACATCAGGGTCTCGGAGCCGCCGCGCCCGTGAGGTCGTCGCCGCGGCCGGTCGCCAGGCGGGACCACTGGGCGGCCGGCCGCCCGTCGCGGCGGAACTGGCCGCCCCGGGTCCCGTAGGCCTGCGGCCAGCCGGGCGGCGAGTCCTCCCACAGCTCCTGGCGGCCGTGGACCGTGCGGTCCAGCAGGCCGTAGGACGGGGCCATCACCTCGTTGCCGCGGCCGGTGGTCCAGTACGTCTCGAACGTGCGGTCGCCGTCGCGCAGGTAGCTGACGAGGATGCCGAAGTGGCGGCCGGCGACCAGGCGGTCCACCGATTCGGGCGGGACCGCGAACCACGGCATCGTCCAGCCCATGAACTCGCGGTAGCGGAAGCCCTCCTCGGGCGGCCCGTCGCAGAACGTCGCGTAGCTCACGTCGCGCGAGTGCAGGTAGCTGAGCTCGGACATGTGGCTCGTCGAGAACGTGCAGCCCTCGCACTGGTCGGCGGCGGGCCTGCCGGCGTGCCACATCTGGAAGTAGGCGATGAGCTGGGAGCGGCCCGCGAACGCGTCGAGGAGGGTCGCCCGCCCGTCGACGCCGATCAGCGGCGTCGACGCGTCGACCTCCACCATCGGCAGGCGGCGCCGGCGGGCGGCCAGCGCGTCGCCGGCGCGGGTATGCGCCTTCTCGTCGACGCGCAGCTCGTCGATGGCGGCCTGCCACGTCGCCCGGTCGGTGACGGGCGGCACGGGACGGCGTGCCGAGATCTCGGTCATGGGCGCCTCCTGCTCGGTCGGGGTCGTCGTGACTGTCGACCGCCGTGAGCCCCGGAACTCATCGGTCCGCGACGCGCCTACCCTTCGCGCGGTGACCACAGCGCGCACGCCGGGACGGGCGATCGGATGCGGAGGCCGGCCGTGAGCGCCGGCCTCGCCGCGTTGCTCGACGACATCGCCATGCTCGCGCGGGCCGCCGCCGCGTCGGTCGACGACGTCGCCGCCGGCGCCAGCCGGGCGAGCGTGAAGGCCGCGGGCGTGATCGTCGACGACACCGCGGTCACCCCGCGCTACGTGCACGGGTTCCGGCCCGAGCGCGAGCTGCCGATGATCCGCCGGATCGCGGTCGGGTCGCTGCGCAACAAGCTGCTGTTCATCCTGCCGGCGGCGCTGATCCTGAGCGAGTTCGTCGACTGGATCATCACGCCGATCCTCATGGTCGGAGCGGCCTACCTCTGCTACGAGGGCGCCGAGAAGGTGTGGGAGCTGCTCGGCGGGCACGCCGGCCACGACGAGGGCTCCGACCGGCCGGCGGCCGCGCAGGGGCCCGAGCACGAGGACATCCTCGTCGGCGCCGCGATCCGCACCGACTTCATCCTCTCGGCCGAGATCATGGTGATCTCGCTCAACGAGGTCGCCGACGAGCCGTTCCTCTCGCGCGCGATCATCCTCGTGCTCGTCGCGCTCGCCATCACCGCCGGCGTCTACGGCGTCGTCGGCCTGATCGTGAAGATGGACGACGTCGGGCTGCGCCTCGCGCAGACCGGGCAGGGCATCGCCGCGACGATCGGCCGCGGCCTCGTGCGGGCGATGCCGGTCGTGCTGTCGGTGCTGGCGAAGGTCGGCGTCGCCGCGATGCTGTGGGTCGGCGGCCACATCCTGCTCGTCGGGCTCGACGAGCTCGGCCTCTCGGCGCCGTACGACGCCGTCCACCACCTCGAGGAGGACGTGCACGACGCGCTCGGCGGCGTCGGCGCGTGGCTGACGAACACGGGCGCGTCGGCCATGCTGGGCCTGGTCGTCGGCGCCGTGATCGTGGCGATCGTGCTGCGCGTCCGGCGGGCGCGCGCCGGGTAGGGTCAGCGGCCCTTGCAGCCGCCCTGGGCGCCGCCGACGAGACCGGCGAGCGCGGCGGCCTCGGCCCCCGACGGCTCGTGTCCGCCGCCCGAGATCGCCTGCTTCCACAGGCCGGTCGCGCCCAGCAGCGGCGTCAGCTCGCGCCGCATGCAGCGGCGGTAGGCCTCGGAGTGCTCGTCGCCCGAGAACAAGCCCTCGACGAGGCGGTCGGCCACGTACTCCGAGGCCTCCAGCTCGCACTCCTGCATCACGGCGATGATCTGCTTGCGCGCCTGCCGCGTCTGGGTCGACGCCGCGCGCATGAAGCGCCGGACCTGGTCGGCGGGCATCTCCGCCGCCTGCGCCGCCATGCACTCGCGCAGCGGCGGGTGCGACAGCGCGGCGCTGCTGCCCGCGCCCTCGCCGGCCACCGCGATCGAGGCGGTGAAGGTCGCGCGCAGGTAGTCGTCCTCGTAGTCGTCGAGCTTCCACGCGCCGCCCTCGTCGGCGAAGACGAGCCCGCCGCTGACCCCGGCGAGCTGGCCGCCGGTGTGCGCGACCGCCACCGTCGCCCGCGGCCCCTCGACCGCGACCGACTCCACCCGCGCCGCGCCCTGGTCGTCCTGCTCCTCCAGGGACGTCACGCACTCCGCCTGGTCGCCGCCGGCCCACGTCTCCAGGAACCCGGTGGTGACGAGCGCGCGGCAGACGACCTGCGGGTCGCGCGCGTCGAGGAACCGCTGGGCGGCCGCGCGGACCCGCTCCTCCTCGGACGCGGGTGCGGTCGATCCGGCGGTGGTGGTCGCGTCGCCGCCGTCGCCGCCGCACCCGGCGAGCGGGAGCAGCGCGATCGAGAGGGCGAGAACGAGACGCGGCTGTGGCATGGCGCGCCTTCTCCCCACCGAGGCCGCCCGGTATGCACGACCGCCTCCCTCCCCGCCCCCACGGACGTGTGGCACATGGCAGCCGCTATGCGGACGCCAGGTGCCACACGTCGGCTTCCGGTCCCCCGCGGGGCTCGCCTGGTGCAGTGGCCGCGCCGGTAGCTGTGCCTGGCGCGGCGGTTCGGCACGCCGCGCGCGGTCGGCGTGGCGCTGCGGACGAGCGGGCTCGTCGCCGGCGGCGACGAGGGCGTGGCCCTGCTGCGCGAGGCGACCGAGGCGCTGTCCGGCTCGCCGGCGCTTGCTCGAGCGCGCGCGGGCGCACGTGTAGCTCGGGGCCGCGCTGCGCCGTGCGCGCCGGCCCCGCGACGCGCGCGCGCCGCTGCGCGACGGGCTCGCGCTCGCCCGCGAGTGCGGCGCCACGGGCCTGGCCGACCGGGCCCCGCGACGAGCTGCGCGCCGCCGGCGGGCGCATCGTCCGGGAGGCCCGGCGCGGGGTCGACGCGCTCTCACCCCGCGAGATGCGGATCGCCGAGTTGGCCGCCGACGGCCTCGGCACCCGGAGATCGCGCAGACGCTGTTCATCACCCGCACGACCGGCGAGTCGCACCTGCGCACGATCGTCCGCAGGCTCGGGATCGGCTCGCGCACCGAGCTGGCGCCGCTGCTGCGGACGCGGAGCGACGACGGTCGGCGTGTCAGCCCTTGATGCCGCCCGCGAACCCGGCGACGATGCGCCGCTGGGCGGCGAGGTAGAACAGCAGCGCCGGCAGGATCGCGATGCCCACCGCCGCGAACACGAGCTGCCACTGCCCCAGCGACACCTCGGCGAACGAGTACAGCGCCACCGGCAGCGTCGCGTCCTGCGTGCCCGACAGGAACACGAGCGACACGAACAGGTCGTTCCACACGAACAGGCCGGTGAGGATCGCGACCGTCCACGTCACCGGCCGCACCAGCGGGAACACGACCCGCCAGTACATCCGCATCGGGCTGGCCCCGTCGACCTCGGCCGCCTCCTCGTACTCGCGCGGCACGCCCCGCATGAAGCCCGCGTACAGGAACACGGTCAGCGGCATCATGAAGCCGAAGTAGACGAGGATCACGCCGATGTGGCTGCCGGTCAGCCCCAGGTCGTGCAGGGCGCTGAACAGCGGCAGGATCGCGGCCTGGTGCGGGAGGATGATCCCGATCACGAAGAGGTAGTAGAGCGCGGTGCTCAGCCGCGACCGGTGCCGCGCGATCGCGTAGGCGCACAGCGAGCCGAAGACGATCAGCAGCACCACGGTCGCGAACGTGATGATCGCGCTGTTGACCATCGCCGACAGCATCCCGACCGGCTGGCTCCCGGCCACCAGCGAGTAGTTGTCGAACTGCGGGTCGGAGGGCAGCGACAGCGGCGAGACGAGCGCCTCGTTGGGCCCCTTCAGCGAGATGACCGCCAGCAGGTATAGCGGGATGCAGAAGACGAGCGCGCCGGCGATGAACGCGAGCTCGCGCGCCAGCGACCAGCGCGTGTAGCGGAACAGCGTCACGCGTCGCCCTCCCTGCGGCGCAGCAGCGTGAGCTGCAGCAGCGCGAACGCCCCGATCATCAGCGTGAGCAGGATCGACAGCGCCGCGCCGTAGCCGAAGCGGCCGTTGGCGAAGCTCTGCTTCCACACCTGCGTGGCGAGCGTCTCGGTCGCCCCCACCGGCCCGCCGTCGGTGAGCGCGAGGATCTGGTCGAACACGCGCAGCCCGAAGATCAGCGTCAGCGTGCTGGCGATGATGAACGCCGGGCGCAGCATCGGCAGCGTGATCCGCCGCAGGCGCATCCAGGTCGAGGCGCCGTCGACCTCCGACGCCTCCAGCAGGTCGTCGGGGATCGTCTGCAGACCGGCCAGGTAGATGACCATCGTCAGGCCCGACTGCTGCCAGACGAGCACGAGCAGCACGGCCAGCAGCGCCCAGTTGGGGTCGCCCAGCCACGCGCGCTGCCAGGTCTCCAGCCCGATCTCGCCGAGGAACTGGTTGGCCAGCCCCTGCGGGTCGAGGATGTACTTCCACAGGTAGGAGACCGCCAGCGGGCTGAGGATCACCGGCAGGAAGAACACCGCGCGCAGGAGGTTGCGCGTCTTCAGCGTGCGGTTGAGCCCGAGCGCGAGCCCGAGGCCCACGAGGTTCGTGATCACGACGAGCGCGAAGCCGAACACGAGCGTGTGCCACAGCGCGCCGCGCGTCGTCGGGTCGTCGAAGATCTCGCGGAAGTTGTCCAGGCCGATCCAGTCGAAGTCGCCCAGGCCCCGCCAGTCGGTGAACGCGTACAGGCCGCCGGCGACGACGGGCACGAGCGTGAACGCGACCAGCGCGAGGATGCCGGGCAGCGCCAGCGCGCGGAAGACCGGATGCAGGCGCTCGCTCACGCCCGCTCCCGCCCCGCCCTGCGCACCTGCTCCACCTCCCGGGCCGCGGCCGCCCGCAGCGCGAACGCGTCGGCGCCGACGCCGACGAACGTGAAGCCCAGCCCGACGCACTCGACGGCGTGGTCGGCCCCGTAGGCCAGGACGCCGGGGACCACCCCGGCGCGCTCGCAGGCCGCGACGATCTCCGCCAGGGCGTCGCGCAGCGGCACGGAGCCGGCCGCGTCGCGCGGCGCGATCCCCATGGAGATCCCCAGGTCGATCGGCCCGGCCACGATCCCGGCCAGCCCGGGCGTGGCCGCGATCGCGTCGACGTCGGCCAGCGCGCCGGCCGACTCGACCATCACGAAGCAGCTCGCCCGCCGCTCGAGGACCTCGAGATCCCAGCCGAGATCGGCGCGGCCGGGACCGAAGCTGCGCACGCCGGCCGGCGGGTAGCGGCACGCGGCGACCGCCCGCGCGGCCTCCTGCGGCGTCTCGACCAGCGGCACGATGATCGCATCGGCGCCGGCATCGAGCACCCGCCCGATCGCGGCGGCATCGTTGGCGGCCACCCGCACCGCGACCGCGTACGGCACGCCCGCCAGCTCGCGCAGGACCGCGGCCGCGGCCGCCTCGTCGTAGGGGCCGTGCTGGCAGTCCATCCACACCCAGTCGTAGCCGGCGGCGACCAGCGCCTCGATGCTCGCCGGCGTCAGGTGCGCCGAGCCGCCCAGCGCGGCCTCGCCGCGATCCCACCGGTCCTGCAGGGCGCGATGGGTCACGCCGCCACCTGCTCGGCGTCGCGCGCCTCGAGCCCCAGGAGGCGGCGCGGCACGTCCTTGGACATCACGTCGATCTCGGCCTCGGCGAACCCGGCCTCCACCAGCCGCGCGAGCATCCACAGGTAGGCGGGCACGCCGGGCGCGGTGCCCTTCAGGCCCGCGTCGGTGGACAGCGTGACGTGCTCGACGCCGATCGCGCGCACGGTGTCGGCGAGCGCGTCGCCGAGCGACAGGACCTGGAACGTCGTGAACTCGCAGACCGCGCCGGTCTCCTCGCACAGGGCCCGGTAGGCCTCGGGGGCGGCCGGGGCCGTCATGAGCGCGTGGGTGATGCAGATGCGCTCCACGCCGCGCGCGTGGGCGGCCCGCACCGACGCCCACACCTCCTCGGTGCTGAGGTGCCCGGTGCCGAACGCGATCCCGCCCTCGGCGATGCGGTCGAGGCACTCGATCACCTCGGGCCGCACGCCGCCGGCGTCGTCGAGCGTGTAGACGACCCGCGGCGTCATCGGGACCACCGACTTGACCATGATCTCCGCCGGGTGCACGCCCTCGCCCTGCTGGCGCAGCTTCTCCCCGTAGGCGGCCAGCGTCGGCGCGCCGACGAGCTTGGCGCCGAACGCCACCGCCTTGTCGACGGCGTAGACGTTCCAGCCGCCCGTCTGGTTGTTGAGCCAGTGCGAGCCGAACACGTCGAACGCGTCGGCGAGGTCGGCATGGCGCATCGCCAGCCAGGCCGACTCCTCCATGCCGGTGAGGTGGTCCTTGAGGACGACCGCGCGCATGCCCGCCGCGGACGCCTCCTCGGCCGCCTGGAACGCGTCCATCACCCGGAGCTGGGGCGACGGGTCGCAGTGCAGGTGCATGTCGATGCTGCCTCGCAGCAACGCCTGCGCCTGCGCCTTCATCCCCGGGTCCAGCTCGGCGTACCAGCGCCGATACGGCTCCTGCATCGCCGAGATCTCCGCCACCAGGGCGGCGATCTCATCCTGCTGCGCCAACACGACTCCTCTCACCGGCATCCTCGTTGCGGCCGGCGCCGTCGAGCGCGCGGCCGTCGTCGGGGTCGAAGAAGCGCAGCCGGTCCGGGCGGACCGTGAACGTCAGCGACTCCCCTGCGTCCACGCGCTGGTCGGCGTCCAGGCGGGCGACGAGCGGGATCGTCCCGCCGTCGCCCGGCAGCTCGGCGTGGACGAGCTGCTCGGAGCCGAGGGTCTCGATGAGCCGGCACGACGCCGCCAGCCCGTCCCCGCCGGCCGGGCCGGCGTCGAGGTGCTCGGGCCGCACCCCGACGATCACGTCGCGGCCCGCATGGGCGGCGAGCGCCGGCGCCGCCGGGTCGACGGGGAGCGTGCTCGCGCCGATCCGGCAGACGAGCCGCTCTCCGTCGCGCTCGAGGCGCCCGGCCGGGAGGTTCATCGGCGGGCTGCCGAGGAAGCCGGCCACGAACAGGTTCGCGGGCCGGTCGAATACCTCGTGCGGGGTGCCGCACTGCTGCAGCACGCCGTCGCGCATCACCGCGATGCGATGGCCCATCGTCATCGCCTCGACCTGGTCGTGCGTGACGTAGATCGTCGTGACGCCCAGCTCGCGCTGCAGCGTCATCACCTCGACGCGCATCTGCCCGCGCAGCTTCGCGTCGAGGTTCGACAGCGGCTCGTCCATCGCGAACACCTTCGGATGGCGGACGATCGCCCGGCCCATCGCCACGCGCTGGCGCTGGCCGCCCGACAGGCGCCCGGGCCGGCGATTGATGTGCTCGGCCAGCCCCAGGCGCTCGGCGACCCGCTCGACGGTCTCGCGGATCTCCTTGCGCGGGACGCCCTGGGCCCGCAGCGGGAACGCGATGTTGTCGAACACCGTCATGTGCGGGTACAGCGCGTAGCTCTGGAAGATCATCGCCACGTCGCGCGCCTTGGGCGGGAGGTCGTTGACGACCTGCCCGTCGATGCGGATCTCGCCCGCCGTGATCCGCTCCAGGCCCGCGACCATCCGCAGCGCGGTGGTCTTCCCGCACCCGGAGGGGCCGACGAACACGAGCAGCTCGCCGTCGGGAACCTCCAGGTCCAGGCCGGTCACCGCGGTGGTCCCGTCCGGGTAGACCTTGCCCACCCCGTCGAAGCTGACCGTCGCCATCGTTGCGCTCAGCGCTCCCGTCGCTCGAGGGTCACCGGCACGTCCCACGGGTTCTCGGGCGTCGTCGCCCACCCGGGCGGCGGGACGTTGATCGTCATGTGCGTCGTCGGCTCGCTCCCCACCGCGCCGTTGGCGTGCGGGGCCCCGGGCGGGATCGCGACCAGCGTGTGCGGTCCCACCTCGTGGTGCTCGAAGCCGATGTCGACGCCCAGCGTCCCCTCGATCACGTAGTAGAACTGGTGGAACTCGTGCATGTGCAGACCCATGCCGGGCGCCACGCCCGGCTCTGAGCGCATCACGAACCACGCCAGCTCGCGCGAGTCCGGGAACGCCGCCTCGAACGTACCGGTCGGCTCCGACAGGAACCGGCTGCGGGTGCCCGGCTGCGACTCGGGCCACTCGTCGGGACGCAGGTGGACGACGGCACCGCCCGCCGCCCACGTGCTCGGGTCGCCCGCCCACTCCATGAACGTGCGCGTGAACCCCATCCCGGGGGCGATGACCTCCAGGTGCAGCTCCCGCTCGGTCCCGGGGTTGCGGTGCTTGTGCGGCGTGCCCGCCGGGATGTAGGCGACCGAGCCCGGCTCCAGGAGATGGGTCTCCTGGCCCAGGCGCATCTCCATCGTCCCCTCGAGGACGTAGAAGAACTGGTCCATCCCGTGCGCGTGCGGCGGCGGCCCGAGCTTCCCCGGGCCGTTGCCGCACAGCGAGAACATGATCTCCGACGACAGGTGCAGCTGCATCGCGAAGAACATGTCGTCCGGGACGAGCGAGAGGTCGACCGGCCGCACGAACCCCGTGTTGATCGGGTTCACGAGCGGCGGCGCGGCCTCCCCGGCCTGTGACCAGTCGGGCTCGCCCACGAACAGCGGGCTGGAGGTCCTCGTCGAGTTCACTGCTTCCCGTAGCTCTTGTCGAGCTCGGCCAGGATCTCGTCGACGGTCTTCTGACCGGTGAGCAGACCCGCGAGGTTGGTCGACAGCACGCCGTTGGTCGACGGCGTCTTCCAGTACGTGGGCTCGGTGATCACGTTGTGACCGCCGGGCTGCAGGTACGACGCCAGCGGGGCCAGCAGCTCGGGGAACGAGTCCTCGACGAACGCGGCGGGCGCGATCGTGTGCTGCGTCTCGTTGTAGACCTTGCTCTCCTCGGGATCGGCGACGAAGTCGAGGAACGCCTCGGCGAGCTCCGGGTTCTCCGACTTCGAGTTGATCGCGATGATCGGGTCGACCGTGATCGCCAGGTACGTGGTGTCCGGGCCGTCGCCGGGCAGCGGGACGACCGACCACTCGAACTTCGGCTCGGCGGCGACCACCGCCGGGAGCTGCGGCTGCAGCACCGGGTACATCAGGGCCTTGCCGCTGGCGAACGCCGCGGTCGCGGCCTCGCGCGAGGCGCCGGACACGCCGCGCTCGAAGCAGCCGGCCTCCTTGAGGTCGACGATGCGCTGCAGCGCGGTCCGCCAGCCCTCCGACTCCGCGAACGTCGTCTCGTCGTCGTTGCGCCGCTGGATCCACTCCGGATCCGGGCCGTCGACGTAGTTGGCGGTCAGCAGGCTGAGGAGGTTGGACAGGTCGGGCGGGAAGCCGCCGCCGATCGCCACCGGGATCAGGCCCGCGTCGGCGGCCGTCTTGCACATGCCCAGCAGCTCGTCCATCGTGGTCGGCGGCTCGAGGCCGAGCTCGGCGAACTTCTCGTCGTTCGTCAGCAGGAAGCCGGTGAAGACGCCGTTGACGAGCCCGTACACCTTGCCGTCGCGGGAGACGAGGCTCTTCAGCTCCTCGGGGACGTCCTGCGCCCACGGCCGGTCGTCGAGCGTCTGGATGCGCCCGTCGGCCGCCATGTTCTGGATCGACAGCGGCAGCGACGCCCCCGGCGGCGTGTAGATGACGTCGGGCCCGGCGCCGGACTGCAGCTGGGTCGAGACGAGCTGGAAGAACGAGGCGAACGGAGCGAAGGTGGCCTCGACGGAGACGTCGGGGTTGGCGGCCTCGAAGTCGTCGATGACCTTCTGCCAGCCGGGCTGCGCGGTGGCGGGGAACGCGACCTTCAGCGTGCCCGAGAGGCTCGACTCGGCCGGCGTCGTCGAGGCCGCGGTCGCGGCGCCCGTGCTCGCCGTGGCGGTGTCGTCGTTGTCGCTGCTCCCGCACCCGGCGGCGCCCGCGGCCACCGCCGCCGCGGTGAGCGTCAGCGCGGCCAACCGCCGACCGGGACGACCCACGGCAGCCCGGACACGTCCGACCCACAGATCCCTTCGCATTGCTCTCCCCCATCCGTGTCTCACTGTGTGAGACAATGTCTCGGTGTTTGTGAGACGATATCTGATCTGATGAGACGACGCAACGGAATTCCGCGTAAGCTGGCGCCGCGATGGCGATGACGCCGCACATCCAGGCGATCGAGCGGGCGGTGCGCATCCTCGGCCTGTTCCGCCACGACGAGCCGTACCTCACGCTCCCCCAGCTCACCGAGCGCTCCGGCCTGGGCCGCGCCTCGACCCACCGGTACGCGACCGCGCTGCGGCGCGAGGGGCTGCTCCGCTACGACGAGGCGCGCAACGTCTACTCGCTCGGCCCGCGCCTCCTGGGCCTCGCGTCGGTGGCGATGGCCAGCCTGCGCGTGGTCTCGATCGCCGGCCAGCACATGGACCGTCTCGCGCACGAGCTCAACGAGACGGTCGTGCTGTCGGTGATCGACGGCGGCGCGGCGATGATCGCGCGCGTGAGCGAGGCGCCGCGGCGCGACGTGCGGATCTCCCCGCGGCTCGGCACGCGCCTCGAGGGCGGTTCGGCCCAGGGACAGCTCATCGCCGCCCTGTCGACGTCCGACGGCTCGGGCCTCGACCCGGAGGTCGCCGAGCGAGTCCGCGCGACGCGCATGGCCACCCTCGTCGACGGCAACTTCGGCATCATCGCCGCGCCGGTCTTCCAGGGCGGCACGCTCGTCGCCACGATGGCGGTCATCGGCTTCCGCGACGACGTGTCCGACACGACGACCGACAAGATCGAGGCGCTGCGCCGGACGGCCGACGACGTGTCCGCCGAGCTCGGCGGCGACGTCTGACGGTCGCGCGCAGGCGCGTCACTCCGCCAGCGCCAGCCACACGATCCCGATGGCGATCAGCGCGATCGGGACGAGGCGCATGGGCGCGGCGGACTCGCCGAACAGGACCATGCCTGCGAGCGCGGCGCCGACCGCGCCGGTGCCGGTCCACACCGCGTAGCCGGTGCCGACCGACAGCCGGCGCAGGGCCACGGCCAGGAGGACCATGCTGATCGCGAGCGTGACGAGGAACAGCACGGTCGGGACGAGACGGCTGAAGCCGTACGACTGCTTGAGGGCCAGCGCCCAGGCCGTCTCGAACAGCCCGGCGACCAGCAGTACGATCCAGGTCACGACGCACACCTCCAGGGACGAGTGGTGGGAAGGTGCGCGTCGTCTTTGCCTGCCGGGTACGGCGCGCGTCTCGTCCGGGCGGTGAAGCACCGCTCACCGTAGCGAGACGCGCGCCGGGGCGCCGGTCGGGTGGTCAGCTCACGCGGCGGACCACGATCGTGAGCTTCGTGGTCGCGCACTCCGGGCGCCCCTCGCCCTCCAGCTTCGGGCAGCTCTCACGACGGCCGCCGACCGTGCTGTAGCCGCTGCGCGCGGTCGCGGTCAGGGTGACCTTGCGCCCCTTGCGCAGCCGGGCGATCCGCTCGACCGCGCCGTGGACGAACAGGTCGCGCGGCAGGTCCTGCAGCCGCAGGGCGCCCGGGTGCTCGCGCGAGTTCGGCTTGCACGGGAACGCCATCCGCAGCGGGTCGGCCTCGACGCGCAGCACGCGCGCGCGGTCGATTTACGTCCCCTGGCGCGGGCCCCGGCCCTCGAGCACGACCGGCGCCTTCGCCGGGGTCATCGAGAGCCGGTCGAGGGTGAGGCCCGGGGCGAAGTCCTCCAGGACGGTGGCGCCGAACGGGATGGGGCCGCCGCTGGAGATCGTGACGGTCTGGGTCCCGCGGCCGTCGTGGCCCTCGCGGTTCCCCTCCTCGAAGGACGGGCTCTGGTCGTGCCACGTCACGGTGTGGGTGCCGGAGACGGTGACCTGCAGGTTCATCCGGTGAGGCGCGGCGCGGCGGACGCGGGCCCGGCGGCCAGCGCCAGCAGCGCGACGAGCGCCGTGGAGAGCGTGACGATCAGTCTCATGGGCGCCACGCTCGCGCCCGGTGCTTGCCGGCGGCTTACCCGCTCCGGAGCGCCGCTTGCCGCCGGCTTGTCGAGCGCGCTGCCGCCGGCAGCGAGCCCGGGGACGTGTGGCGCCTTCCGCCCGAGGGGTGGCAGAAAGCGCCACACGTCCGTGCGATCGCGGCACCCCAGGGGTGGGAGCGTCAGAAGCTCTGCTGGATGAAGGTCGCGACCTTGCCCACGTCGTCGTTGGCCGCGAACGCGCCTTCGATGTCGGCGAACACGCTGTTGGCGACGACGATCGCGAAGGCCAGCCGCCGCCCGCTGCGCGCGTCCATGTAGCCGCCGAGCGCCTTGGCCGGGAAGACGTAGCGGAGGTTGAACAGGTCGCCGCCCGCGAGCGTGCCGGTCTTGGCGAAGACCTTGCCGGTCGCCGGGCCGCCGGGCTGCACCATCGCCAGCGAGCCGTCCACCCCGAGGATCGGCAGCGTCGCCTGCCACTGCGCGGCGTCGGGACGGCGCGACATGATCGTCTGCAGCTGCACCTCGTTGTCGACGGTGATGAGGTTGCCGGCCAGCCCGGAGCCGTCGATCAGGACCGCGTCCTCGGTGTCGAGCCCCGCCGCGCGCCAGATCCGCGCGGCCTCGGCGAGGCCGTCGTCGCAGTCGCGGCTGCCGGCGGCGACCGCGAGCAGGCAGATCATCGTCTGGGCGCCGCGGTTGTAGGACACCTTCAGGATGTAGGTGGCCTCCTGCGAGAGCGGCAGCGACTCGAGCGTCGCCACGGCCGGGAGCCGGCCGACGGCCGACCACGACGGCAGCCGCCGCACCGGGTTGCGGGCGGTCGCGTTCGCGCGCACCCGCACGCCGGCGCGCCGCAGCTCCTGGATGAACGCGGTGCGCGCGTAGCGGGCCGGGTCGGCGAACGCGTACACGTTGACGACCGGGCCGGCGTCGGCCGCGATCGTCCCCGTCAGCACCACGCGCCCGTGGCGCGGGGACGTGACCGTGATGTCGGTGTCGCCGCCGGCGGCGACCGTGCGCACCCTGCTCGTGACCTTCCACGGCGCGACGACCGGCCGCATCGCGACCCGCGCGATCTCACCCACCCGGCCGGGCGTCGTCGTGAAGTCGATGAGGTTGTTGTTGACGACGATCGGCGTGACCGGCCCGTTCTCGAGGTGCGACGTCTCGAACAGGCGGTCGTCGACGATCACGTCGCCGGACACGACGCGGATGCCCGACGCGCGGACCTGCTGCGCCAGCTTGCGCAGCCCGGTGAGCGGGTTCTCCGGGGTGAGCGTCGCGCCGGGCAGCGCGTTGGCGTCGTTGTGGTCGAGGTTGGTGAAGTCGACGGTCCCGTCGGGCTTCGTGCGCCCGTCGAGCGTGATGTCGCCCATGCCGACGAGGATGAGGTCGCCGCGCAGGCGCCCGCCGCGCACGCGCCCGTTGCGCTTCACCGGCGTCACGACCCGGTGGTCGGGGCCGAAGCGCTGCCAGGCGGCGCCGACGCTGTAGGTCTTCACCACCGACCCGGGCTCCACGAGCGCGTCGGGGTTCAGCGAGATCAGCTGCTCGCCGGTGTCCAAGTCGCGCACGGAGATGAACCACTGCGCGTTCGCGTACGCGGGCTGGTTCATCACCTCGAGCGCCGCCGGGTCGAGCCCCGGCACGGGGCCGGTGGCGGCGGACGCGATGGGAGCGCTCGCGGCGAAGGCCACGACGACGGCAAGCAGGAGAGACCTCATGGCCGGGACTCTGCCGTGCCGGGCGCCGGACCGCCAACCGGCCGCTTTTCGGTCCATCGCCGCCCCTTGCAATCGCGCCGCCGCACGTCATACGGTGCGCGACGCATGGTCCTCTCCTTCCGCTGCGTCGCGCCGCTCGCCGTCGCGTGCGCGACGCTGGCCCTCCCCGCCGTCGCGCCGGCCGCGACCTCCGACGCCGACGTGCGTCGCGGCCTGCAGCGCCTCGTCAAGAGCGCGGGCGGACCGCCGGGCGCGATCGCGACGCTGTACCGCGACGGCCGCCTGACCGTGCTGCGCGCCGGCCGGGCCGACGTGCGCCGCCACGGGCCGCCGACCGCGCGTCAGCACATGCGCATCGCCAGCATCGCGAAGGCGTTCAGCGGCGCGGTCGCGCTGCACCTCGTGCAGCAGGGACGCCTCGGGCTCGACGACACGATCGGCCAGCACGTGCCGTCGCTGCCGGCGGCCTGGTCGGCCGTGACCGTGCGCCAGCTCCTCAACCACACGAGCGGGCTGCCGGACTACACGACCTCGGACGGCTTCGCTCGTCAGGCGACCACGAACCCGCGCGGCTACGTCCCGCCGACCGGCATCATCGACTGGGTTCGCGACGACCCGCTCGTCTTCCCGCCCGGCTCGCGCTACGCGTACTCGAACACCGACAACATCGTCGTCGGGCTGATCGCCGAGGCCGTCACCGGCCGGCCGTACCGCGAGCTGCTGCAGGAGATCGTCTTCGGTCCCGCCGGGCTGACGCAGACGTCGTTCCCGGAGCGGCGCATCGCGCTGCCGCGGCCGCTCATCCACGGCTACGTCGTCGACCCGCCCGCCCCGCCGCAGGACGTGACGACGTTCCTGAGCCCCAGCGGCGCGTGGGCGTCCGGCGCCATCGTCTCGACCCCGCGCGACCTGGCCGCGTTCATCCGCGCCGACCTCGGGCGGCGCTTCTTCGGGGAGGCCGAGCAGGAGCAGCAGATGCAGTTCGTGCCCGGCTCCTCCAGCCCGCCCGGCCCCGGACGCAACGAGGCCGGCCTCGCCCTCTTCCGCTACACGACGCGCTGCGGCGTCGTGTACGGGCACACCGGGAACTTCCCCGGCTACGTGCAGTGGGCGGCGGCCACGGCGGACGGCAGCCGGTCGGTCACCACGACGCTGACCATCCCGGCGCCGACCGGCCGCCTGCTGAAGCGCCTGCGGAACGTGCAGACGCAGGCCGTGTGCGCGCTGCTCGGTCGCTAGCGCCCGTCCGCACCGCCGAGCCGGGTGAGCGACAGCTCCCAGCGGATCGTGGTCGTCGACGTGGTGTCGAAGTCCTCGACAACCTCGCGGCCGCGCCCCACCACGATGTTCTTCCCGTGCGCGAACAGGTCCGCCACGGGCAGCGTCCGCCCGATCGCGCGGCCCCTGCCGTCGCGGGTGAGCAGGTCCGGCCACGACGTCCCGGCCACCGGGCAGTTGGCGAACGTGTCCAGCGGCGCGGCGATGGTCGGCTCGATCGTGACGCGCTCGCCGGCGTAGCGCAGGTCGACCGAGAGGTTCGACCGCCGCGTCCCGCAGTCGGGCCCGGCGGGCGCGGCGCCGCCGCCGTCGCCGTCCGCGCAGATCGCGTTGCCGGTCGAGCTCACCGCGCCCTGGCGGGTGATCGTCGCCGCGAGGTCGAGGATCGGCTGCCCGCGCCCACGCCGCACGACCGTCGTGCGGCCGAACGCGTCGACCTCGAGGATCGTTGGCCGCGAGCGGAACGCGACGGTCTCCGTGCCGCTGCCCTGGATCGTGACGTCGCACTCGAACTGCGCCACGTGGCTCGTCTTCCACGTCGTGCGCTGCACGCCCTCGAGCTGCACCTTGAAGCGGCCCGAGCGCATGTCCGTCGGCGCGGCCGGCGCGAGCGCCGGCGCCGCGGCCAGCGCGCAGAGCGCGCCGGCCGCGACGGCGAGGGGACGGACGCGCATGTCACGCGTACCGCGGGTTGGGGCCGACCATCTCGATGCCGTAGGCCTCGAACACCGGGCCCATGACGGCGCCGTCCTGCGGGCGCGGCGCGTCGGGCACCTCGCCCGCGAACGCGCGCTCGACGTCGCCGAACATCGAGGCGAAGCCGCCCGGGCTGTTGATCGCGATCATCCGCGCCACGCCGGTGTCCACCGCGTAGGTGTGGGCGACGCCGCGCGGCAGGAAGCCGATGCTGCCGGCGCCGACGGCGATCTCCGCGCCGTCGACGAACGCGGTGATCCGGCCCTCGATCACGCACAGCCACTCGTCCTCGCGGTGGTGGATGTGCATCGGCGGCTCGCAGCCGGCGTGGATCTCGGCCGTCCAGATGTCGAACGCGCCGCGGCGCTCCTTGACGACGATGTCGTCGACGAAGAAGCGGGCCCGGTCGCCGTCCTCGGGCGCCAGGACGCGTGCGGCGGCGGCGGGGGTGGTCGTGTCGGTCATGGTCCCTCCGTGGGGTCGGTGTTGACGGCGGGCATCCTGCGCCGCCGCCACCCCGCCGGCCATCCCGCGCCCATGGGGTTTCGCCATCCCCCCAAGGAAGGGGATGGCGCCCCGCGCCCGCCCAGGTAGGCTCGCCGCTCGTGACCCGCAACGCGCTCGGCACGGCCGCCGTCGCCGCCCACGAAGCCATCGTCCGCCTGTGCGCGGGCGACCTGCCCGCCATCGAGCTGCTGGAGCAGGTCGCGATCCGCGTGCGCACCGTCGTCCCGTACGCGACCGGCGGCTGGCTGCCCACGGACCCGGGCACGATGCTCTACACGGGCGCCTACACCGAGGATGTCCCCGGCGAGCTCCACCTCGACCTCTTCGAGAACGAGCTGGCCGACGCCGACTTCGCGAAGTTCTCCGAGATCGTCGCCCTCCCCCGCCCGGTGCTCACGCTCGGCGACGCGACCGACGGCGACCTCACGCGGAGCGTCCGCCACCGGCGCATCCACGCGCCCGCCGGGCTGCGCAGCGAGCTGCGGGCCGTGTTCCGCACGGGCGGCTCCTGCTGGGGCGTCGCCTGCCTGAGCCGCACGGAGGACGCGCCCGACTTCTCCCCCGCGGAGGTCGACTTCGTGGCGGGCATCTGCGAGCACGTCGGCCACGCGCTGCGCACCGCCCTGCTGCTCGAGGCCCACGACGACGCGACCGCCGCCGCGCACGCGCCGGGCATGGTGATCCTCACCGACGACGACGAGATCGAGGCCCTCACCGGCGAGGCCGAGCGCTGGCTGGCCGCGCTGCCGCGCGACGGCCTCGAGCTGCCCAGCGTCGTCTACGGCGTCGCCCGCCGCGCCCGGGCGGCCGCGGCCGACGGCGCGGACCGGCCGCCGGCCCGCGCCCGCGTGCGCCTGCCCGGCGGCGGCTGGCTGGTGGTCCACGCGGCGCGGCTGCGCGGCAGCAGCGCCCCGGACCGCACCGCGGTGGTCGTCGAGCCGGCGCGGCGCGCCGAGCTCGCCCCGCTCATCCTTGAGCTGCACGACCTCACCGAGCGCGAGCGCCAGGTGACGCAGCTGCTCGTCAGCGGCAAGCCGATCGACGCGATCGCCCAGACGCTGTGGATCTCCCCGCACACGGTGCGCGACCACGTGAAGGCCGTGTTCGCCAAGCTCGGCGTCAGCAGCCGGCCCGAGCTGACCGCGATGCTCTTCCACGAGCACGTCCTCCCCGCCGTGGAGGCGCCGGCCGGCTGACCGCAGGTTCTCGCGCCCGCCGTCGTTGTGGTGGGCATGACGAGGAACCGGGTCGGGTCAGCTCAGGCGATCGCGGCGCTCGCCGCGATCGTGGTCGCGCTCATCGGCGCGTCGGTCGCGCACGGCGCGCACGCGCACTTCGAGGCACGTGGCAGCGTGGAGCAGGTGTACGTCACGGGCGCCGATCCCGGAGACGAGCTGACGCTCCTCGACGCCGCGGGCGCCGCCGTCGCGACCCGCCCGGTCAACGACCTGGGCGGCGCGCTGTTCCGCGACGTCGCGCCCGGCGCCGGTTACGTCGTCCGCGGCCCGGACGGCGCGCAGACCGCGCCGGTGACCGTGCTGCCGACGCAGGCCGCGCCGCCGAGCACGTCGGTCTACGACCAGACGCTGCCCAAGCGCGGCTACGGCTACCTCACGACCCGGGACGGCACGAAGCTGGCGATCGCCGTCCACCCGCCCCAGGACGTCGCCAGCGTCATCCCGGGGCTGCCGTCGCTGCCGACCCTCCCCTCCGGCCCGACGCCGACGCTGATCGAGTACTCCGGCTACGGCTACGCCGACCCGGCCGGCCCGCAGAGCGGACTGGCGATGCTCGCCAACCTCATGGGCTTCACGGTCGTCGACGTGAACATGCGCGGCACCGGCTGCTCGGGCGGCGCGTTCGACTTCTTCGAGCCGCTCCAGGGCCTGGACGGCTACGACGTGATCGAGACGGTGGCCCGCCAGCCGTGGGTGCTGCACGGCAAGGTCGGGATGATGGGCATCTCCTACGGCGGCATCAGCCAGCTGTTCACCGCCCGCCTCAACCCGCCGAGCCTGGCGGCGATCTCGCCGCTGTCGGTCATCGACGACACGCAGACGACGCTCTACCCGGGCGGGATCCTGAACACGGGCTTCGCGGTCGCGTGGGCGCAGGAGCGCATCCACGACGCACTGCCCGCCTCGGCGGAGGGCGGCCAGCCGTGGGCGTACCAGCGCATCCAGGAAGGCGACGCGACGTGCGCGGCCAATCAGGCGCTGCACCCCGAGGCCGTCGACCTGATGGCCAAGATCCGCGCCAACGACCACTACGTGCCCGAGGTCGCCGATCCGCTCTCGCCGCTGACGTTCGTCGACGAGATCCGCACGCCGGTGTTCATGGCCTGCCAGTGGACCGACGAGCAGACCGGCGGCCACTGCCCCACCCTCGCGACGCGGATGACCGGCACCGACCGCGCCTGGTTCACGTTCACGAACGGGACGCACGTCGACGCGCTCGCGCCCGAGACGTTCAACCGCTGGTTCGACTTCCTCTCGCTGTACGTCGCCCGCCGCCCGCCGGTCCTCAACGCCGCGGTCGTGCGCGCGGCGGCCCCGCTCGTCTACCAGGAGGCGATGGGCATCCCCGCGGTCACGCTGCCGCGCGACCCGATCCAGGAGCGCCTGACGTACGCGGGCGCGCGCGCCGCGTTCGAGGCGCAGGACCCGATCCGCATCCTGTTCGAGAACGGCGGGGACCGCCACCAGCCGGGCCGGCCGGTCCCGCGCTTCGAGCGGTCGTTCGCGGCCTTCCCGATCCCGGGCACGACCGCGCGCGCCTGGCACTTCGGGCCGGACGGCACGCTGACCGACACGCCCGCCGACGCGTCCGGCGAGGACGCGTTCAGCTGGGACCCGGCCGCGCGGCCGCCGACGAGCTTCACCGGCGACACCGCCGCGGGCGAGGGCGGCCTGTGGACCGCCGCGCCCCCGTACCGGTGGGAGCGCGCGCCCGACGGCACCGCGGCGTCCTACACCTCGGCGCCGCTGGGCGAGGACACCGCGGTCATCGGCGCAGGTGCGGTCACCGCGTGGGTGCGGTCCGCCACGCCCGACGTCGACCTGCAGGCGACGATCACCGAGGTGCGGCCCGACGGCCGGGAGGTCTTCGTGCAGGGTGGCTGGCTGCGCGCCAGCGCCCGCAGGCTCGACGCCGCGCGCAGCACGCCGCTGGCGCCGGTGCTCAGCCTCCGCGCCGAGGACCGCGCGCCGATGCCCACCGGCGCGTTCGAGCCGGTCACGATCCCGCTCTACTACCAGGGCCACGTCTACCGGGCCGGCTCGCGGCTGCGCGTGACGATCTCGGCGCCCGGCGGCGACCAGCCGGTCTGGGCGTTCGCCGAGACCGTGCCGGCCGCTCCGACGTCCGTGGAGGTCGCCCACGGTCCGGGGATGGACTCGCATCTCCTGCTGCCCGTGGTGCCCGGCGTGGCGGCGCCGGGCGGGCTGCCCGCGTGCCCGGGGCTGCGCGGGCAGCCGTGCCGGCCCGCGGGCGGTCGGTAGGTCGAGGCCGGCCGTCACAGGCCGGCCAGCGCCCAGCCGGCCCAGGCGCCCGCGAGCATCGCCGCCAGCCCGATCCACACCTGGACGGCGTAGTGGCGCGTGCCGAACGCGACGGCGAGCGCCGCCTTGCTGACCGTGTTCGTCGTGAACGCGCCCAGCGTGGCGACGGCGGCGGTGGCCGTCGTCACGTCGCCCGCCGCCGCCAGCGTGGCGGCCGAGATCGCCGCGGCCTGCGCGTCCGCGAAGCCGGCGACGGCGACGGCGAGGATCACGCCGCTGCGTCCGAGCAGGTCCTCGAGCGCCGCCGAGCCCAGCAGGACGGCCGACACCGTGATCGCCAGCAGGAGCGCCGCCCGCAGGTCGAACGCGCGTCCCGGTCCGGGCGCCTCGTCACGGGCCTGCAGGGCGCGCAGCGCGAGCCGGGCCGCGTACCCGACCGCGCCGGCGCCGGCGAGCGCGAGCGGCAGCGCCAGCGCGCGCAGCGTCGCCAGATCGACGGCGGCGACGACGATCGCCAGCAGGGTCACGGTCGCGACCGAGGAGACCACGCCGGCGGCGGCGGTCGACCGCGCCATCTCGGGCATGCGCCGGGCGCGGGCGGCCATCGTCGCGACGGTCGCGGTGGCCGACACGAACCCGCCGAGCAGCCCGACGAGCAGCAGTCCGTAGCGCGGGCCGATCGTCCGCAGCGCCACGTAGCCCGCGCCCTGCAGCGCCATCACGATCACGACGAGCAGCCACACCGTGCGCAGCGCGAGCGCGCTACCGGGCCCGATGCCCTCGTCGGGCACGAGCGGCAGGACGATCAGGGCGCAGGCGGCGAAGATGAGCCCGTCGTGCAGCTCCTGCTCGGTGAGCACGTCGCGCGCGAGCGCGTGCAGCCGGTGGCGCTCGGCGAGCAGGATCGTCACGGCCACCGCCGCGCCCGCCGCCAGGACCGGCTCGGAACGGGCCAGCACGCCGAGCAGGTAGGCGACGACGAGCGCCATCTCGGTCGTCAGGCCCGGATCGCCGGGGTCCGAGCGGCGGTAGCCGACCAGGGCCGCTGCGCCCACGAAGGCGAGCCCGGCGACCACGAGCGCGGCCGGGCCGATGAGCGCGCACAGGCCGCCGGCCAGCGCGGTGAGCGCGAACGTGCGCGCGCCCGCCTGGCCGCGACCGGGGCCGCGTCCCTTGTGGCGCTCGCGCTCGACGCCGAGCAGGAGGCCGATGCCGAGCGCGACGGCGAGGTGCGAGGCGGCATCCACGGAGCGAGCATCCCAACCCCGCCCGGCCCTGGGCATCGGTGGCCTCGCGCACGCCAGATCCGCGGTTTCCCCCGGATGAGGTCGCGGCCTCGGGCGGATGGCGCGGCCCCGACCGGGTGGGACCCTCGGGCCATGCTCCAGGTGCGTCTGCACGGCCGAGGCGGTCAGGGCGTGGTCACCAGCGCCGAGCTGCTCGCCGCCGCCGCGTTCGCCGGCGGCGGCCACCCGCAGGCGTTCCCGAGCTTCGGGTCGGAGCGCTCCGGCGCGCCCGTCGTCGCCTACTGCCGCATCGACGACGAGCCGATCCGCTCTCACGAGCCGATCGCCGAGCCCGACGTGGTGATCGTGCAGGACCCGACGCTGCTGCATCAGGTCGCGGTCTTCGACGGCCTGCGCCCAGGCGGCACCGTCCTCGTCAACACCGGCAAGACCGCGGCCGAGCTCGGCATCGCGGAGCTCCCCGGCCTGCCGCGCGTGGTGACCGTGCCCGCCGGCCAGATCGGCCGCGAGCACATCGGGCGGCCGATGCCGGGCCCCGCGCTGCTGGGCGCCTTCGCCGCGGTGACCGGGGCGATCGCGCTGCCCGCGCTCGAGGCGGCGCTGCGCGAGCGGTTCCCCGGCGACCTGGGCGACGCCAACGCGGCCGCCGCGCGCGCGGCCCACGACCGGGAGGTGGCCAGTGCTGCGCCTGCTTGAGGGGTCGATGGCCGTGGCCGAGACCGTGGGGCGCTGCCGCCCCGACGTGATCGCCGCGTATCCGATCTCGCCCCAGACGCACATCGTCGAGGCGCTGTCGCGCGCCGTGCGCGCGGGCGAGCTCGGCGACTGCGAGCTGCTGAACGTGGAGTCGGAGTTCGCCGCGATGTCGGCGTGCATCGGCGCGGCCGCGGTGGGCGCGCGCCCGTACACGGCGACGGCCAGCCAGGGGCTCCTCTACATGTCCGAGGCGCTGTTCAACGCCGCCGGGCTGGGACTGCCGATCGTCATGACCGTCGCCAACCGCGCGATCGGCGCGCCGATCAACATCTGGAACGACCACAGCGACGCCCTCTCCCAGCGCGACAGCGGCTGGATCCAGCTCTTCGCCGAGTCCATCCAGGAGGCCGTCGACCTCCACGTGCAGGCCTACCGGCTGGCGGAGACGCTGTCGCTGCCGGTGATGGTGTGCATGGACGGGTTCGTGCTCACCCACGCGCACGAGCCGGTCGAGGTCCCCGACGCCGACGCCGTCGACGCGTTCCTGCCGCGCGTCGCGCCGGCCCAGGTGCTCGACCCCGACGCGCCGCAGACGATCGGCGCGATGGTCGGCCCCGACGCGTTCACCGAGGTCCGCTACCTCATGCACCACAAGCAGATGGCGGCGCTCGACGCGATCCCGCACATCGCGGGCGAGTTCGCCGCCGCGTTCGGGCGCGACTCCGGCGGGCTCGTGCGCGGCTACCGCCTCGACGGCGCCGAGACCGTGGTCGTCGCGATGGGCTCGGTGATGGGGGCGATCGAGGAGGTCGTCGACGAGCTGCGCGACGGCGGCGTGCCGGTCGGCGCCCTCGCGCTGCGCTGCTTCCGCCCGACGCCGACCGCGGAGCTGCGCGAGGCGCTGGCGCCCGCACGCCGCGTCGTCGTCGTGGAGAAGGCGATGTCGCCCGGGACCGGCGGGATCGTCGGCGCCGACGTGCGCCGCGCGCTCGACGGCTGCGACACGCGCGTGCACGACGTCATCGCCGGGCTCGGCGGACGGCCGATCACGAAGGCGTCGCTGCGGACGCTGCTGGCGCGGGCGCGCGAGGACCGCCTCGGCGCGCTGAGCTTCCTGGACCTCGATCGCGACCGGGTGGCCGCGGAGCTGGCGCGCGCCGGCACGCCGACCGCGCCGGGCGGACACGCCGCGCAGGCGCTCGCCGCGGCCGGCCTGTGGGAGGAGGACGCATGACCGACCCGACCCGCATCCGCTACGCCCAGGTGGGCACCCGAGCCGTCGGCAACCGGTTGCTGGACCCGGCCGAGCGCGCGCTGCAGTCCGACCCGCGCCGCGCGAACGCGATCACGTCGGGCCACCGCGCGTGCCGCGGGTGCGGCGAGGCGCTCGCCGCCCGCTCCGTCGTCGACGCCGCGATGGCCGTGGCGGGCGGCCGCGTCGTCGCCGCCAACGCGACCGGCTGCCTGGAGGTCTTCTCCACGCCGTACCCGGAGAGCTCGTGGCAGCTGCCGTGGATCCACTCGGTGTTCGCCAACGCGCCGTCGGTCGCCGCCGGCATCGCCGCGGGCCTGCGCGCCCGGGGCCGCGACGACATCCGCGTGCTCGGCCAGGGCGGCGACGGCGGGACCGTCGACATCGGCTTCGCGTGCCTGTCGGGCATGTTCGAGCGCAACGACGACGTGCTGTTCGTCTGCTACGACAACGGCGGCTACATGAACACCGGGGCGCAGCGCTCCGGCGCCACGCCGCCCGGCGCCGCGACCACGACCACGCCCGCCGTCCCCGGCCGGCCGGGCGCGGAGCTCGGCCAGGGCAAGAGCGCGCCGCTCGTCGCGATGGCGCACGAGATCCCGTACGTGGCGACGGCGACGATCGCCGACCTGCACGACCTCGAGGCGAAGGTGCGCCGGGCGATGGAGATCCGCGGCGCCCGCTACCTGCACGTGCTGAGCACCTGCCCGCTCGGGTGGGGCAGCGACTCGGCTCTGAGCATCGAGCTGGCTCGCCTGGCCGTCGAGACCGGCCTCTTCCCCGTGTTCGAGGCGCGCGACGGCGAGGTCGTCGACGCGACGCCGATCCGCCGGCGGCGGCCCGTCGAGGACTACCTGCGCCCCCAGCGCCGCTTCGCCCACCTGTTCGAGCCCGAGCCGCAGCGCGACGTGCTGGACGCCCTCCAGCGCCGCGCCGACCGGAACATCGCCCGCTTCGGATTGGACCGCCATGCCTGAGCCGCCCTTCGCCATCACCCTGAAGCCCGGGTCCAGCCGCGCCAACCACACCGGGAGCTGGCGGACCGAGCGCCCCGAGTACGTGCGCCGCGCCGCGCCGTGCGGCACGGCCTGCCCGGCTGGCGAGGACCCGCAGGCGTGGCTGTACCATGCCGAGGAGGGCGGCTACGAGGCCGCCTGGCGGCGGATCATGGCCGACAACCCGCTCCCGGCCGTGATGGGCCGCGTCTGCTACCACCCGTGCCAGGGCGCCTGCAATCGCGCGCAGCTCGACGAGGCCGTCGGGATCAACGCCGTCGAGCGCTTCCTCGGCGACGCGGCGATCGAGGCCGGCTGGACGCCCGACCCGCCGCGCCCGGCGACCGGAAAGCGCGTGCTCGTCGTCGGCGCCGGACCCGCCGGCCTGTCGGCCGCCTACCACCTCGTGCGCGCCGGCCACGCGGTCGAGATCCACGACGCCGAGGAGCGGCCCGGCGGCATGATGCGCTACGGCATCCCGCGCTACCGGCTGCCGCGCGAGGTGCTCGACGCCGAGATCGAGCGCATCCTGGCGCTCGGCGTCGAGGTGCACCTGGGGAGCCGGGTCGACGACCTCGAGGCGCTGATGGCCGAGGGCCGGTTCGATGCCGCGTTCGTCGGCGTGGGCGCGCAGCTCGCGCGCCGCACGTACATCCCGGCCGGGTCGGCGGCACGCGTGCTCGACGCCGTCTCGCTGCTGCGCTCGGTCGAGGACGGCGATCCGCCGCTGCTCGGGCGCCGGGTCGCAGTGGTCGGCGGCGGCGACACCGCGTTCGACGTGGCCCGCACCGCGCGCCGCCTGGGCGCGACCGACGCGATCGTCGTCTACCGGCGCACCCGGGAGCGGATGCCCGCCCACGAGGAGGAGGCCGAGCAGGCCGTCGAGGAGGACGTGACCGTCCGTTGGATGTCGACGATCGACCACGTCGACGGCGACCGCGTGGCGGTCGAGCGGATGGAGCTCGACGAGGAGGGCCGGCTGCGGCCCACCGGCGAGATCGAGGAGCTGCGCGCCGACGCGGTCGTGCTGGCCACCGGGCAGGAGTGCGACCTGGGGCTGCTGGAGCGGATGCGCGGCGTCGAGGTGGCCGAGGGCCACGTGCGGGTCGGCGCCGGGCTGATGACCGGACGGCCGGGCGTGTGGTGCGGCGGCGACGTGCTCGGGCGCGAGCAGACCGTGACCGCCGCGATCGGGCACGGCCGCGAGGCGGCGGCCGCGATCGACGGGTGGCTGGCCGGACGCCATCCCTGGGCGAGCGCGTCCGCGCCGGCCGCGGAGATCGCGGACTTCGACCTCCTGAACCCCTGGTACTTCGGCGACGCGCCCCACGCGGTGCGCCCGCGGCTGGACCACGCCCGCCGCGTGTCGACGTTCGACGAGGTCGTCGGCGGGCTCGACGCCGACATCGCCCTGTACGAGGCGCGGCGGTGCCTGTCGTGCGGAAGCTGCCTGGCGTGCGACAACTGCTACGGCCTGTGCCCGGATGCCGCGGTGATCAAGCTCGAGCCCGGTGGCGCGTACGCGTACGCGTTCGACCTCGACTACTGCAAGGGCTGCGGGATTTGCGCGCGCGAGTGCCCGGTGGGCGCGATCCGGATGGTGCCCGAGGAGATCTAGCCCGCTAGGAGCCTGTTGAAGTTTCGGCGGTGGTGAGGCGGTCGATCTCGGCCGAGCAGCGGCCGAGGAGGTTAAGGAGGCCGGTGATGGCGGCGAGGTCGGGGCTGTTGTCGCCGGCCTGGCCGTCAGAT
>Ga0310821_100149_pt1 | contig 66408 bp, 64 predicted proteins | sample P4_ome_FD_201300 | JGI IMG/M metagenome (GOLD analysis project Ga0310821, IMG submission 201300) | Sorghum-adapted microbial communities from Joint BioEnergy Institute, Emeryville, California, United States - P4_Day56_Rep1 | ecosystem: Engineered > Bioreactor > SSF (Solid state fermentation) >...
TTGGAACCGCTCAGCAGCGCGCCGCAAACTCCAGCCCTGATCAACAACAGCCTGCGCAAGCCGCAACCGCCCACGAGGAGTCAACGAAGCATTAGCGTGGACCATGAGGACCTCTCGGTAATCGGATATGCGTGTTTGGTAACCACACCGATACCGGAGGTCCTCACCTACTTCCGCTCACCACGCCGTTCACAACCTGTCTGGGAGTTACAATTAGGGCGCCGGGCGCGGCGGACCTTCGGTGCGCGAGAACAAAGGGGTCCGAACGAGAACGCAACCGCGGCCGCCGGTTCGGCGCCGCCGCTCATCGGCGCCGTTCACCGGCCCGCCCGGCCGGTCGCAGTGCAGAAACAATTACCAGGCGGCCACGGTTGCTACAGCAGCTGACCGTAGCACACGACCTGCGCGTCGGAGCCGCATTCGGTTCGCCCGGAGGGGGCTAGTCCGGTGCGGCCTGCAGCACCAGCACCGCGCGGGCGTCGACCTTGACCGTGGCCGCGGCCGGCACCGGCGCGGCCTCGTTCGGGTCCAGCCCGGCGGTGTAGAGCACCGGGGTCCAGTGGGCACCGAACTCACGCGACGGCAAACTGAACTCGATCGTCTCGTGGTGGGCGTTGAAGCACAGCAGAAACGAGTCGTCGACCACCCGCTGACCGCGGGCGTCCAGATCCGGGATGCCGTGGCCGTTGAGATACACCGCGATCGACTTCGCGTACGCGGTCTCCCAGTCCTCGTCGGTCATCTCCGACCCGTCCGGTGCGAACCACGCGATATCGGGCAGCCGGTTGCCGCCGTCGGCGCGGGGGCGGACCGGACGCCCGGAGAAGAACCGGCGCCGGCGGAACACCGGATGCGCCGCCCGCAGCGCCGCCGCCGCCCGGGTGAACTCCATCAGCTCGGTGTCGGCGTTCTCCCAGTCGATCCAGGACAACTCGTTGTCCTGGCAGTAGACGTTGTTGTTGCCGTGCTGGGTGCGGCCGAGTTCGTCACCGTGCGCGATCATCGGCACGCCCTGCGACAGCAGCAGCGTGGTCAGGAAGTTGCGCTGCTGGCGGGCCCGCAACGCGGTGATCTCCGGATCGTCGGTCGGTCCTTCGGCGCCGCAATTCCACGACCGGTTGTGGCTCTCGCCGTCGTTATTGTCCTCGCCGTTGGCTTCGTTGTGTTTCTCGTTGTAGGACACCAGGTCTCGCAGCGTGAACCCGTCGTGGGCGACGACGAAGTTGATCGAGGCGACCGGCCTGCGGCCGGTGTGCTCGTAGAGGTCGGCCGAGCCGGTCAGCCGGTAGGCGAACTCGTCGAGGGTGGCGGGCTCGCCGCGCCAGTAGTCGCGCACCGTGTCGCGGTACTTGCCGTTCCACTCGGTCCACTGCGGCGGGAAGTTGCCGACCTGATAGCCGCCCGGTCCGACATCCCACGGTTCGGCGATCAGCTTGACCTGGCTGACCACCGGATCCTGTTGCACCAGTTCGAAGAACGTCGACAGCTTGTCCACGTCGTAGAACTCCCGCGCCAGCGTGGAGGCCAGATCGAACCGGAAGCCGTCGACGTGCATCTCGGTCACCCAGTACCGCAGCGAGTCCATGATCAGCTGCAGCGTGTGCGGGTGCCCGACGTTGAGGCTGTTGCCGGTGCCGGTGTAATCCATGTAGTAGCGCTTGTCGTCGTCGACCAGCCGGTAGTAGGCCCCGTTGTCCAGGCCGCGGAAACTCAGCGTCGGACCGAGATGGTTGCCCTCGGCGGTGTGGTTGTAGACCACGTCGAGGATCACCTCGATACCGGCCTCGTGCAGGGCGCGCACCATGGCCTTGAACTCCTGCACCTGCGCTCCCGGGGTGGCGCTGACACCGTATTTCGAGTCCGGTGCGAAGAACCCGATGGTGTTGTAACCCCAGTAGTTCGACAGACCCTTCTCGATCAGCGTCGAGTCGTTGACGAAGTGATGGACCGGCATCAGCTCGATCGCGTTGACCCCGATCGACGTCAGGTGGTCGATGATCACCGGATGCGCGATGCCGGCGTAGGTGCCGCGGAACTGCTCCGGAACGCCGGGGTGGGTCCGGGTCAGTCCCTTGACATGGGCCTCGTAGGCGACCGTGTCGGCGTACTCGTGGCCGGGCGGACGGTCGGTGCCCCAGTCGAAGTAGGGGTTGATGACCACCGACTTGGCCGTGCTGGGGGCCGAGTCGTCGTCGTTGCGGCTGTCCGGGTCGCCGAAGTTGTAGCCGAACAGCGACTGGTTCCAGTCGAAGGTGCCGTCGATCGCCTTCGCGTACGGGTCCAGCAGCAGCTTGTTCGGGTTGCAGCGCACCCCGGCCGCCGGGTCGTAGGGCCCGTGCACCCGGAAGCCGTAGCGCCGGCCGGGCTCGACACCGGGAAGGTAGCCGTGCCAGACGAACGCGTCGACGTCGGGCAGCGGAATCCGGGTCTCGCGGTCCCGCCCGGAGTCGTCGGTGTCGAACAGGCACAACTCCACCTTGTCGGCGGCCTCGCTGAACACGGCGAAGTTGGTGCCGTAGCCGTCGAAGGTGGCGCCGAGCGGGTAGGCCTTACCGGGCCAGACCTCGAAGCGGACCGGAGGTGATGCAGGGGTCAACGTCGGCTCTTTCTGTTACGGGGACCGATGAGGGGGTACGGGTTCCCCGTCCGGGCCCGGGATAACCTGGCCCGACATAACCCGGGCCGACGCGACTCGGGGGCCGCCTACACCACCTGCACCCCGGCCGCGCGCAGCGTGTCGACGGCCCGCTCGGTGGATTCGGGGGCCACCCCGGCGGTGAGGTCGCGCAACACCCGGGTGCGGAAGCCATTGGCCGCGGCGTCGGCCGCGGTCGCCTTCACGCAGTAGTCGGTCGCGATGCCGACCACATCGACCTCATCGACGCCGCGGGCGCGCAGCCAGTCGGCCAGCGGGGTGCCGTGCTCGTCGCTGCCCTCGAAACCGCTGTAGGCCGCGGAGTGCTCGCCCTTGGTGAACACCGCCTCCACCGCGTCGGTGCGCAGCTGCGGGTGGAAGTCCGCGCCGGGGGTGCCGGCCTGGCAGTGGCGCGGCCACGAGTGCACGAAGTCGGGGTGGTCGGAGAAGTGGTCGCCGGGGTCGATGTGGTAGTCCTTGGTGGCCACGACGTGGTCGTAACCGTGTGCGCCCGACAGCAACTCGCTGATACGGCGGGCGACATCGGAGCCGCCGGCCACCGCGAGCGAACCGCCCTCGCAGAAGTCGTTCTGAACGTCGACGATGATCAGCGCCTTCATGGCGTCGACGCTACCCGCCGAACAGCAGGTACAGCCCGCCGAACGTGTAGCCGACCATCACCAGCATCATCGCCAGCTGTCCGGTGAGCTGATGCCCGGCCGGCAGCAGCCGCAGCGCGCGGTCGTGGGCGGCGATGACCCCGCCGATATGGCCGGCGACGACGAACCCCACCTTGAGGGCGGCCAACACGGCCGGATGCATGGACAACACGTAGCTCACCCGGGCGTCGAGGCCGAACAGGTCGATCACGACCTGCTGGCCCCGTTCGACGAGGTAGGTCAGATAGTGGGCGAGCAGATAGCCCACCACGATCGGGATCAGCGAATGCGCCAACTGCCCCGGCAGGAGGCGGCGCCGGTCGCGGTCCACCCCGCCGGTGGCCCGCGCGGCGAACCAGAACGTGGCGGCCACCGCGCCGATGAACACCAGCAGGCCCGCGGTGCGCAGCGCGGTGGCGCCCAGCGGGGAGTCGGTGACGTCGTCGACGAGCACACGCCAGCGGGGGGACGCCGAGAAACTGTCGAACGCCGTCGAGCCGAGCAGCACCGCCGGCAGCGCGACCGTGCCCGGCCGCACCGGCAGCGACCGCAGGTGGTCGAACGGGTTGCCCACCGCGATACGGCGGTCGGTGTTGCGCCGCAGCGGCGCCAGCCGGGAGGTCACCACGCTGAACACCTCGAACGGGTCCGCGCGGGCCGGCCAGCGCGAACCGCAGCACACCACCCCGGCCAGCGTCACCGCGAAGTAGACCAGCAGCCAGATCCGGATCGCGGCAAGCGATCCGGGCTCGGGGGAGGCCAGCTCCAACCAGACGAACGCGAACAGGCCGACCGCCGCCGGCCAGTACCCCAGCGCACGCGGGCAGGGCCGGCGCAGCGACCGGCCGCCGAACAGCCGGTGGATCGCCCGCACCGGGGAGACCGCCCGCCACACCGGTCCGATGAACAACGAGACGGTGGGCAACCCGACCCACAGCAGCACATAGAACACCCCGGGCAGGGGGTTGCCGGGACCGGCGCCGACGGCCGCCGAACGCACCGCGACCCAGCCGGTGAACGCCAGGGCCGCGATGCTGACCACCCACCGGGTTGGTGCACGGGTCCGGCAGGCCCGGTTCTTGAGGCGGATGACGGCACGGTCGGTGGTGGAAGCCACAGGCTGGAGCACGTCACGACAGTCCCAGATTGAAAAGTCGCCGACGGTGCGACTCGACGACGACGATGTTGCGCGGATGGCCGGGTTGTTCCGGTTTCCTACAGCGTTTTTCAGCTCGGAGCCGCAGACACGGATCACCGCGAACGAGCTGTTGTTTCGGGCGCCGAAGTCAATGACGGTGGGTGAACAGGAGTTTTTGGCGACGTTCGCGTCGTTGGCAGGCGATTTCCTCGGTGAGCTCGACGGCCGATCGAAGCTTCCGCCGGTGAAGGTTCCGACGGTCAGTCCCGATGAGCTGGCACACAGTTCGATCACCGTGGCCGCAGCGCGTCTGCGTGAGGCGATGGGACTGGAACCCGATGAGCCGCTTGACGATTTGATGTATGAGGCCGAGCGGCTGGGTGCTCCGGTGATTGTCCGGCGCCGCGTCGCCGGTGAATGGGAAAGCGAGTTCGCCGCTACCGGTGGGCGCTCGCGTGATGAGCGGCATTTGGGGTATTCGAGTTGGGTGGGCCGGTTGCGGGACCGTCCACTGTTGGTGTTGAGGGATAGCGACTCGTGGGAGCGGACCCGGTTCACGGTCGCCCATGAGCTCGGTCATTTGGTGTTGCACAGCCACGCCTATTGCTCAGTCAGTGCCGCCGACGAGTTGGAGGCAAACCGGTTCGCGACCGAGTTGCTGGCCCCGGCAGGGGTCATCGCCGGTGAATTGCCGCGGGTGATGTCGCTATTGAATCTGCGTCCGCTCAAAGCCAAGTGGGGCCTGTCGTTGGGGTCGTTGATCATGCATCTGCGGGATTCGGGGCTGATCGCGCCGGACCGGGCGAAAATGTTGACCACCCAGCTGCATTCACGGATCAACCCGGACACCGGGCACACGTGGGGCATGACGGAACCGGGGTGGGCCGACCGCGCCCCGGAGCGGCCCCGGCTGCTGCGCAAGTGGGTGGAGCGCTGCTACGGCGGCGCATCGGTGCGGATGCTGAGCGCCCGAGAATCGATGATCTATCCCGCTGATGTGCTGGACTGGTTTTTGGCCACCCAGCGACCGGCGCCGGCGGCCGAGCATAACCCGGTCGCGGCCAGTGTCGGCCAAGGCCGCACCGCGGCCCCACCGGCCGATGGCGGCTCCCAGGTGATCCGGTTGGACGATTTCCGCAAAGGCAGGCCATCGTGAATGGGGTGGGGTGCGGCTGACGGTGGCACAGGTGCAGCGGGTGCGCTTCGCGGACCGACCACCCACCTACACGGTGGTCGGCGCCGACAAGCTGCCCGTGGCGCCGGCGCGCGAGTACCTGACGTTTCTGCGCAACCAAGGGAGCTCACCGAACACGCTGCGCGCCTATGCCTATGGGCTGGCGGCGTGGTGGACGGTGCTGGAAGGTACCGGTACCGCGTGGGATGACTTCCCCACCAGTCTGTTCGGTCAGTTCCTGGCCTACCTGCGTACCGGGGATCTGCCCGGGGTCACGCGGATCGGTGAACCCGAGCAGAAGCTGGCCGAGTCCTCACTGCTGCCGCGCAGTGCGGCGGTGTTGTCGATGTACCGGTATTTCGCCAATGCCCATGACCTGGTGCACCCGTACCGGCGGCTGTACGCCAGCCATGCTCGTACATCCCGGCGGGGCCGCTATACACCGTTTCTGGCCGGAGTCGGCCCGAAACGCGAGCAAGACGGGCCGATTCACCGGCTCCGCGGCCTGCAGCGCGCCGAAACACCTGTGCTGCTGCCCGTGCAGGTCAACGCCATCTTGGATGCGTGCAGTGTCCAGACAGTCTCGGGTGAGTGGTCGGGCGGCGGGGCGGGGCTGCGTGACCGGTTGTTCTTCGCGGTGTTGGCCGAAACCGGCATGCGGCTCGGTGAAGCACTATCGCTGCGCCACAGTGATTTTGATATCGCCGGTGGCGGTACCCCATCGGTGATGGTGGCGGGCCGTGACGATCATCCGCACGGGGTGCGCGCGAAATCGGGCCCGCGCCGGATCTACATCGGCGACGATCTGGTCGCCCTCTACACCGAGTACGTGTGGCAGTTGGTGGCCGCCGGCGCGGATATCGCGGTCGGCGACCTGGCGTCGTGTTTCGTGTTCGTCAACCTGATGCGTGGCGTGCGCTACGCCCCGCTGCGACCGGAAACCATCTACGACAAGGTCGATCTGATCACCGCCCGCCGAACCGGCGTGCTGCCTGAGCAGTGGACGCCGCACTGGCTGCGCCACACCCACGCCACCGCGCTGCTGCTGGCCGGGGTAGATGTGCATGTGGTGATGCGCCGGCTCGGGCACGCCGACGTGCAGACCACGTTGTCGACCTACGGCTGGGTGACCGCCGACGCCGAGATGCGCACGCTGGCCGAATGGAAGAACTACGTCGCCGGGTGGAAGGTGAACCGTGACGGGCAATGACAATCGTGCCTCGGCACAGCCAGCACCCGCGCGCGGTGGCGGCGAGGACCGGTGGGCACAGCAGTGGCAGCAGGTACCGGCGCAGTGGCGGACCCTGGTCTATCACCTGGATTCCGGCCCGGCCGCCACGGTCTTTCAGCACAACCCGCGCTACCGGCCCACCCCGGACGGTCACAACTTCACCCCGCAGGGTGTGCCGCAACGGTTCTGCGACGAGATCGCGTGGTGGGTGTGGCTGTGCGGACACGAAGAACGTCGCAAGATCGAACCGTCGCTGCTGAAATGGACCAGCGGTGCACTGAGCGTCGCCGCCGCCGACTACCACCGCCAGCACCGGCGTCACCCGGCCAGTATCGCTGATCTGGGCGCCGAGGCCATCGTGCGTCACGGGGTGCGGGAGTTCGAGCGCCGCACCGGCCGGCTGCCCTCGGCCGGGTTTCGGCGCAACGTGGCCAGTTTCATCGAGCACCTGCATCTGTACGTGTCGGTCCGCTGCACCGACCGGCCATGGTGGGCTCATGACATCTGGGATCTGGACGCTGATCCCAGAATCCCGCAGCGTGAGCACGAACCCTGCCATGACCAGGTTGCCCGCCTCGGAGGGATCGAACCGGTCTGGCTGCGTGACGGGGTGCGGTTCTGGCTGCGCACTTGTTTGACGGCTGAACTGCTGCGCTGGTCGTCGGTGATCGCGCGCACCCGCGGCATCACCCGCCACTTGGGCCCGTTTCTGGCCGAACGCGGGATCGATGATCCGGTGATCAGCACCGACCGGGCGGCGCTGCGGCTGTTGTTCACCGAGTTCACCGAATACCTCAAATCACCTGCCGCGCGGGCCAAACCGGAGCGTCCGCTGTCGGCGGCGACGATCGCGGTCGTCCAGTCCAAGATTCAGATGTTCTACACGTTCATGGTCGATCATGCCGAGGAAGCCGCGGCAGCGACCGGCGATCCCCGCTGGAACCGGTTGACCGATACTCATACCCGGTTGTGGGGTGCGGCGTTTCGCAGCCGACGCCCCAGCGGCGGCCGGGAGCTGACCTGGTTTTCCACCGCCGAGCTGCAGCGGATGCTGTGCTATCTCGACGTGCTGGCCGCCAATGCGGGCAAACCGGTGGTCATCACCCACCCCGATTCCACCATCTCGGTCGTGTCCGGTCTCGGCGATCCGCAAGCCGCCAGGATTTGGCTGCTGCAAGCGTTAACCGGGCGCCGGGCCTCGGAGATTCTGATGCTCGATTTCGACCCGCTGCAGCCGATCCCGGGCCAGGACCGCCCTGCCGGCGCCAGAGACGATCCTGATGGGTTCGTGGCCAAACTGCGCTACCAGCAGACCAAAGTCGACGGGGTGGTGCCCACCATTCTGGTTGAGCAGGCGGTGGTCAACGTGATCAGCGAACAGCAAGACTGGATCCAGCGGCGCTACCCGCAGCTGGACCCAAAATACCTGTTCCTCGGGGTGCGCTACCAGCACCAGGGCCAGCGACCACGCAGCTATGACTCCTACAGCCGGATCCTCAATCGGCTCGACAACATCCACGGCCTCACCGACACCGCCGGCCACCCGCTGCGGTTCTCCCAGACCCACCGGCTGCGCCACACCCGGGCCACCGAGCTTCTCAACGACGGCGTACCTATCCATGTGGTGCAGCGCTACCTCGGACACGCCTCCCCGGCGATGACCCTGCGCTATGCCGCCACACTGCAAGCAACCGCCGAAGCAGAGTTCCTGCGGCACAAAAAGATCGGTGCTCATGGCACCGACATCACGATCAGCCCGTCCGACATCTACGACATGACCCAGCTCTCGGCGCGCACCGACCGGGTGCTGCCCAACGGAGTATGCCTGCTGCCACCGGTGGCCACCTGCGACAAAGGCAACGCATGCTTGTCATGTGGGCATTTCGCCACCGACGCCACCCACCTCGACGAACTGGTCGACCAACGCGCCAAGACCCTGAAGCTGATCGACGTCCGCCGCGAGCAGTACCGTGCACGCACCGGGCGCGAGCTCACTGACGACAACGTGTGGATCCACGAGCGTCGCCGCGAAATCGCCTCGCTCGATGCCATCCTCGACCGGCTCCACCGCGACGACGTGACCGATGACGGCGCGAATAGCGTCGCGGGTGCCGGCACCGCCAACCGGGCACCCACGATGCAGACCGCTGCCCGCGGAAGCCACGAATCGGTGTTGCGCAAGGCCGACCCGGACACACCGCGATGAGCCGCCCCAAGCCGCCGCCGCCCACCCAGAAAGCGCTCGACGCGCTGGCCAAACACCGCGACAGCCGCAGCGATGAGAAGCGGCGTGACATCGAAAAGGCGATCACCTACCTGCGCAAGACCAACGCCGAGATCAACTTCTCCACCGTGTCCCGCCGCGCCAAGGTGTCCCGCAAAACCATCTACAAACACGACGACCTGGTGGCCCTCATCAAGCAATACCGCGACCGCCCAACCACTGCCGGTGGCCCAGCATCGACCGGCCGCGAAACCAGCATCGACGCCGCGCTGCGCCGCAGGCTCGCCGCCAAAGACAAAGAGATCGCCGCACTCAAAGCCACCGTGGCAGAACAACAATCAACCATCGAGCTACTCTACGGCCAACTCGACACCCTCCACGAACAGATCACCTGAGCGTGCTCATCGACCGTGACGACGTCTTCAACCCCCTAGGTCGTCACCGTCGTCACCACCTGCCGCTGGCCGCCGCGGCAGTGCCACCAAACCTCGGATTCCCAGCAGCGGCGATGAACCGCGCTTCTCCGGTTAGGCGCAGCAGTTGGGGTCGAGGACGACGCAGAGTGCTTGGAGCGCTTCGGGTTTGACGCGGTGGAAGACGTTCATGCCGCGGCGGTCGGAGAGCACCAGCCCGGCCTTGCGGAGTTGGCCGAGGTGGTGGCTGACGGTGGATTCGCTCAAGTCGAGCACCGCGGCCAGATCACCGCTGGTCTCCTCGCCGGGGCGCGAACTGAACAGCAGCGACATGATCTTGACCCGCATCGGGTCGGCGAGCGCCTTCAGGCGCATCGCCACCGCCAGGGCGTCGTCGTCACTGATCGGCCCGGCGGCCACCGGGGCGCAGCATACCGGCGCGGACATGTCGATCACGGGCAGCGCTTTGGGCATGACCCCATCCTGCCATCAATCTTGACATATATCAAAAAGGTGGCATTCTGAGGTCGCCGCGTCAATTCGATATATGTCTCAGCCCTAAGGAGGCGGATCATGTCCCGTGTTCAACTCGCCCTCAACGTCGATGATCTCGACGAGGCCATCACGTTCTACTCCAAGCTGTTCAATACCACCCCGGCGAAGGTGAAGCCCGGTTACGCCAACTTCGCCGTCGCCGAGCCGCCGCTGAAGCTGGTCCTGCTGGAAAACCCCGGTAAAGGCGGCACCATCAATCACCTCGGCGTCGAGGTGGAGTCCAGCGAAACCGTCCATGCCGAGATCGCCCGACTCACCGGCGAGGGGCTGTTCACCGACGAGGAGATCGGCACCACCTGTTGCTTCGCCACCCAGGACAAGGTCTGGGTGACCGGTCCAGCCGGGGAGAAATGGGAGGTCTATACCGTGCTGGCCGACTCCGACACCTTCGGCACCAGCCCCCAGAATCCCGGTGACGGCGAGGACGCCGTGTGCTGCGGATCGTCTGCGGAGGCAGAGAAAACGGCAGGGTCCTGCTGCTAGCCGATCGCGACCTGCCGCGGCCGTGGCCACATGGCCGCGGTAGGCGCATGATCGGGGCATGGACCGCGACGCCATCGCTGCCGATCTGGAGCGCGCGCGTGTCACATTTCACCAGCTGCTGGAGACGGCCGGTCCCGACGACTGGGATGCGCCGACACGCGGAACCAGGTGGACCAACGAGCAATTGCTGTTCCACATGGTCTTCGGCTACATGGTCGTGCAGCGGCTACTGCCCCTGGTGCGGGTGATGGGCCGACTGCCCGACCCCGGTCAGCGTCACCTACGCCCGGGTGCTCAACGCCGCGACCACGCCGTTTCATCAGATCAACTACTACGGATCGTGTGCCGCCGCCCTGGTTTACAACCGCCGCAGGATGGGCGCCAAACTCGACCGGGTCATCGCCGCGCTGCAACGCCGACTCGCACGAGAAACCGACGACGCCCTGCGCCGCGGCATGCACTTCCCGCCGGGCTGGGATCCGTTCTTTGCCGAGTACATGAGGCTGGAAGACGTCTACCGCTACCCCGGGCGGCACTTCGACTTCCACGCGGCCCAGCTCAGCTTCACCTGACGTTCATTTGCCAACCAATTCGATACCTGTCAATGTCGACGTATGTCGAAGTCTTCGGAGATGTTGGCCGATCAAGCGTGTTGCCCTCCGGGCGCGCTGCTGCACGAACCCATATCGGCGGCAGTGGCGGCGGATATGGCGGTCAAGCTCAAGGCGCTGGCCGATCCGGTGCGGCTGCAGCTGTTTTCGGCGATCGCCAGCCACGCCGGTGGCGAGGCCTGCGTCTGCGACATCTCCGCCGACATCGAGGTCTCGCAGCCGACCGTCAGCCATCACCTCAAGGTGCTGCGCGACGCCGGGCTGCTGACCTCGCAGCGTCGGGCGTCGTGGGTGTATTACGCCGTGGTGCCCGAAACGCTGGCCAGCCTGGCCGTGCTCCTCGGCGCGACCACCGCCCACACAGTGGCGGCGATGCCGGCATGACCGACACCACCACATCCCCTCCAGCGGTCGTCGGCAAGCTCTCCACCCTCGACCGCTTCCTGCCCTTGTGGATCGGCGCCGCAATGATCGTCGGCCTGCTGCTGGGCCGCTCGATCCCCGGCCTGAATACCGCACTGGAAAGCGTTCAGCTCGACGGTATTTCGCTGCCGATCGCGTTGGGCTTGTTGATCATGATGTATCCGGTGCTGGCGAAAGTCCGCTATGACCGGCTTGACACCGTCACCGGCGACCGCAAACTTCTGCTCTCCTCGCTGGTCCTGAACTGGGTACTCGGCCCGGCGTTGATGTTCGCACTGGCGTGGCTGCTGCTGCCGGATCTGCCCGAATACCGCACCGGCCTGATCATCGTCGGCCTGGCCCGCTGCATCGCCATGGTCATCATCTGGAACGACCTGGCCTGCGGCGACCGCGAAGCCGCCGCCGTCCTCGTGGCGCTCAACTCAATCTTCCAGGTCATCATGTTCGCCGTGCTCGGCTGGTTCTACCTCTCCGTGCTACCCGGCTGGCTCGGCCTGGAACAGACCACCATCGACACCTCCCCGTGGCAGATCGCCAAATCCGTGCTCATCTTCCTCGGTATCCCCCTGCTGGCCGGCTACCTGTCCCGCCGGATCGGGGAGAGAACCAAAGGCCGCGACTGGTACGAGTCGAAATTCCTGCCGCGGATCGGGCCGTGGGCGCTCTACGGGCTGCTGTTCACCATCGTGATTCTCTTTGCCCTGCAAGGCGATCAGATCACCCACCAGCCCTGGGACGTCGCACGCATCGCGCTGCCGCTACTGGCGTATTTCGCGATCATGTGGGGCGGTGGCTACCTGCTCGGCACGATCTTGGATCTCGGTTACGAGCGGACCACCACCCTGGCGTTCACCGCGGCGGGCAACAACTTCGAACTCGCCATCGCCGTGGCGATCGCCACCTACGGCGCCACCTCCGGACAAGCCCTGGCCGGCGTCGTCGGCCCATTGATCGAAGTGCCGGTCCTGGTCGGGTTGGTCTACGTCTCCCTGGCGCTGCGCAAACGGTTCCACCACCACACCTCCCAACACCTACCCACCACCGACTCGACGACGAGAACGGAACCCACGCCATGACTGACAGCCCCGTCACCCACCAACTCCGCCACGACCTGTCGATCGACCAACAGCTCGCCTTGAAGACCGCGGCGACCCGGCTGCACGGCGAGTTCGACGGCACGTTCGGCACCGAGACCATCGAACGGTTCCTCTGCTCGTCCTACGACCAATTCGCCGGTCGCGCCACCATTCCCAACTTCCTGCCGCTGCTGGCCGAACGCTTCGCCCGCCAACGCCTGCACGCCCTGGCACAAGTCGAAGGCAAGATCAGCGACGGCAAACCCACCGTGCTGTTCCTCTGCACCCACAACGCCGGCCGCTCCCAAATGGCGCTCGGATACTTCACTCATATGGCCGGCGACCGCGCCGTGGCCTGGTCGGGAGGATCTGAACCCGGCAACGAGATCAACCCGGCCGCGATCGCTGCCATGGCAGAGGTCGGTATCGACATCACCAGCGAATACCCCAAACCCTGGACCGACGAAATCGTCCAAGCCGCCGATGTCGTCATCACCATGGGCTGCGGCGACGCATGTCCCATCTTCCCCGGCAAGCGCTACGAAAACTGGGAACTCCCAGATCCGGCCGGCCAAGGCCTCGACGCGGTCCGCCCGATCCGCGACGACATCGAAGAACGCGTCCGACGGCTGTTGGCCGACCTCAACGTACCCGTCACCCGCTAACCGCGAAAACCCAAGGGAAACTACCGATATGGCCGACAGATCCGTGTTGTTCGTCTGCGTAAGCAACGCCGGAAAATCGATGATGGCCGCAGGACTCATGCGGCAGATCGCCGGCCCGCACATCCGCGTGACCTCGGCGGGCACCCACGCCAAGACCGCCGTCAACGAGCTCTCCGTTCAGGCACTGGCTGAAGTCGGGGTCGACATCAGTGGACATCAGCCCACCCAACTCACCGCGCAGATGCTCGACGACGCCGACCTGGTCGTCATCGTCGGCGGCCAAGCCCACCTCCAAGACCCTCCCGGCGTCACCATCCAGCGGTGGGACACCGACGAACCCTCCCTGCGCGGCATCGACGGCATCGACCGCATGCGAATCATCCGCGACGACATCACGGCGCGCGTCCAGGCCCTGGCCGCCGACCTTTCCACCGCGATCGCACCACCCACCGACCAGTCATCCCGATCCAACGCGCGGGGTATTGAGCGAAGCTAGCTGTATGCGTGTGGAACTGCTCACAAGCCCGGGGTGTCCGAATGCGGCGGCGGCTCGGCGCTTGCTCGCCGAGTGTCTGTCTGAGGTGGGTATCGCTGAAGATGTGGTGGTTGAAAGGGTCGGTGGATATCCATCGCCGACCGTGCTCGTTGATGGTGTGGATGTCATGAAGCCGGGCACCGAGCTGGCAGCTGATGCGTGCCGATTGGACCTTCCGACCAGGGATCGCGTGCTCGCGGCGCTCATAAGTTCGACACCGTTGACCTGATCGACCCGGGTTCTTACCCCGTTGCTGGGCCGACGCCTGCTGCCTGTGACGTAATCCAGTTGCGCCCCGAGTTCAACTGGCTGCCGTGGTTTTCTGGTTGCCGGTGTGGGCCAGCCGGCCGGAGTCGGTTCCGGTTTCGATGATGGCGCCCCGGAGGGGTTTGGTGCGTCCGGCGCGGACCCCGTTGGCGATGACGACGATTTCGGCGAGTTCGTGCACGGCGACCACGGCGGCCAACCCCAGCACCCCGGTGAGGGCGAGCGGAATGAGTGCCGTGATCAATCCCAGTGAGAGGCCGACGTTTTGCAGCATGATGCGCCGGGCGCGCCGCGCGTGGGCGAAGGCTTGGGTGAGGTGGCGCAGGTCTTCACCCATCAGGGCGACGTCGGCGGTTTCGATGGCCACGTCAGTGCCCATCGCACCCATCGCAATGCCGAGGTCGGCGGTGGCCAGGGCGGGGGCGTCGTTGACCCCGTCGCCGACCATGGCTGTCGAGGAGTGTTGGCGCAGTTGACTGATCAGCGCGGCCTTGTCTTCGGGCCGCAGATCAGCGTGCACCGCATCGATGCCGACCTGCTTCGCCAGGGCGGTCGCGGTCGCTTGGTTGTCACCGGTCAGCATCGCCACCTGATAACCCCCACGGCGTAACGCCTCGACGACCTGGGCGGCCTCCGGCCGTAGTTCGTCACGCACCGCGACCGCCCCAATGACCTGACCGTTGTCTTCGACCAGCACCGCGGTGGCACCGGCGGCCTGCATCGCCGCGACCTGCTCGGCCAGCGGCCCGGGATCCAGCCAGCCCGGCCGACCCAACCGCAACCGCCGGCCGTCGCGATACCCGGTCAGCCCGGCCCCGGTGACCGCCTCCACCTCCTCAGCCGGGCGCACCGGACCGTCAGTGGCGGCGAGGATCGCTGCCGCGAGGGGGTGTTCGCTGCGGGCCTCCAACGCCGAGGCGACATCCAAGACTTGGCCCCGGGTGGCACCGTTGGTGGTGGCGACGTCAATCACGGAAGGCTTGTTGGCGGTCAAGGTGCCGGTCTTATCCAGCGCCACGGTGCGGACCGCGCCCAGGGCTTCCAGCGCTGCCCCGCCCTTGACCAGGACGCCGAGCTTGCTGGCCGCGCCGATCGCGGCGACCACGGTGACCGGCACCGAAATCGCCAGCGCGCAGGGGGAGGCCGCCACCAACACCACCAGGGCCCGCTCGATCCACACCAACGGATCGCCCAACACGCTGCCGATGGCCGCGATGAGGACCGCGGCGATCATGATCCCCGGGACCAGGGGTTTGGCGATGCGGTCGGCCAGGCGCTGGGCTTCGCCTTTGCGGGACTGCTCGGCCTCCACGATGGCCACAATGCGGGCCAGCGAGTTATCAGCAGCAGTCGACGTGACCTCGACCTCGAGCACCCCGGTGCCGTTGATCGACCCGGCGAACACCTCGCCTCCCGGGCCCGCTTCCACCGGTACGGATTCGCCGGTGATCGCCGAAACATCCAGCGCGGTGCGCCCCGACACGATGACCCCGTCGGTGGCGACGCGTTCACCCGGCTTCACCAGCATCCGGTCACCCACCCGCAACTCCGCTGGGGCGATGATGGTTTCGGCGCCGTCACGGAGCACGTTGGCCTCATCGGGCACCAGCGACAACAACGCCCGCAGACCTCGGCGGGTGCGGGCCAGTGAGTATTCTTCGAGGCCCTCGCTGATCGAGAACAGGAACGCCAACATGGCGGCCTCGCCGACCTCGCCGAGGACCACCGCGCCGACCGCGGCGATCGTCATCAGCGTGCCGACCCCGATCTTGCCTTGGGCCAACCGGCGCAACGTCGAGGGCACGAACGTGTAGGCCCCGATCACCAACGCCAGCGCATACAGCCCGATTTCGACCGCATGGGGGCCGCCGGTCCAGCCGACCACATAGCCGACCAGCAGCACCACACCCGCCACGGCGGCCGCGCGCAGTTCGGTGATCTCCCAGAGCCGTTCGGGTTCCTGCTCGTCCTCGCCGCTGTCGTCGCTGCCGCAGCCGCACGCCTCACTCATCGCGCTACCTTCCGCTGGGTCGGGTGGCCGTAGTTGGGGCACAACGCAACCGCGTTGCCGGTGGCCTCCAGGACCGCTTCGGCGGCCCGCAACATGTCCAACAGTTCGGGACGGGCCAGCCGATAGATCGAGGCGCGGCCCTGCGGCCGGAAATCCACCAGACCGCAGTCGCGCAGGCAGGCCAGATGCGCCGACACCGTCGACTGCGCCAACCCCAACTCGCCGGTCAGATCCACCACCCGGGCCTCACCACCAGCCAGCCGGCGCAGGATCGCCAACCGGGTGCCATCCGACAGGCTGTGAAACAACGCCGTCGCCGCATCCACATTCCCGCACACCGCGGGATCGACCGAACCACTTTTCATCGCCACACGACGATGATAGCGTCCAACACTATTGATCGGTCAACCCCGCCAACATCGATACAAACCGATGGGTGAGGACGCGGGGCGAGAACGGGCCGGGCGGGAAGGAGCAGATGATGGCGGTGACAGCGCTTGGGCCTGTTCGTGGTGTTGATGCTGGTGATCGGGGCGTGGCGGCGCCGCCTGCAGCTGGCCCGCACCGGCGACAGCGGTAACCGGCGCGGCTGGCGGCCCGACGGCACCCTGGAATGGTGGGCGCTCGCGCTCGCCGACCTGGGCTATCTGCTGGTCGGCGTCGGTGCCCCGGCGGCGGCCCTGGCCGGGCTCGCCCCACTGCGATTCGCCAACCATGCCGTGGTTCATGCGGTCGGGATCGCGGTCGCGGTGGTGGGCCTCGGGCTGACCCTGCAGGCCCAGCTGGGGTTGGGGGCGTCGTGGCGGATCGGGGTCGATGAGACCGAACGCACCGAACTGGTCACTACCGGCCCGTTCGCGATCGTGCGCAACCCGATCTTCACCACACTGCTGATCACCTTGACCGGCCTGGCGCTGATGGTGCCCAACCCAGTGGCGGTCGCCGGGCTGGTGATCGCGATCGCCGGGATTCAGGTGCAGGTGCGTGGAGTCGAGGAGCCCTACTTGCGCCGCGTCCATGGCCAGGCCTACCGCGACTACACCACCCGGGTGGGGCGCTTCCTGCCCTGGGTTGGGCGCACCAGAGATGAGGCCAATGATGCTGCCCGACACCACACCTGACTTCGACGCGGTTGAGATGACGGTGGCGTTTGTCGACCTGGCCGGCTACAGCGTGCTCACCGAAATCTGCGGCGACCATGAGGCCGCCCTGCTCGCGGCGAAGCTGGCCGACCTGGCACAGGCCGCACTGCGCCCGGGGGTGAGGCTGGTGAAGACGATCGGGGATGCGGTCATGCTGACCGCCGACACTCCCACCCAGATGCTGTCCACCCTCACCGATTTGGCTGATGCGGTGGCCGCCGAGGACGGGTTTCTGGCGCTGCGCGCCGGGATCCATTACGGTCCCGTCATCGCCCGCGGCGGCGACGTCTTCGGCCACACCGTCAACATCGCCGCCCGCATCACCGCGCTCGCCGGAGCCGGCCACGCCGTGCTCACCGACACGATCGTCGAGGCGGCCACCCGGCAAGGCCTATCCACCACAGCGATCGGCGCTCAGCCGCTGCGCAACATCACCACCCCGGTCCCGCTATACACCCTGGCCCTGACCGAGGCCCGCTACCCGCGTGATCCGGTCTGCGGGATGCGGATCAACCCGGCCACCGCCCGGGCGCGACGCCGCCACCAGGAGCGGGATTGGTGGTTCTGCTCGACCGACTGCGCCCACCGATTCGCCGCCACCCCAAGCCTTTACATACCGACACTCCTAGTCCCTACCAGTGAACGGCAGGCGACATGAGCCGCCCCTGGGGCCGCAACCGGCTCAAATTCGCCCTGGCCGGGCCCCTGTTCGAAGCCGGCAACCGGTTCATCCCCGGCCTCCCGCACGACCGGTTAGCCCAGCTCGTCGCCGACCAGAATCCGCGACGAGTGCTCGAACTGTGCGGCGGCACCGGCTACGCCGCCCGCCGGCTGGCGCACAAATCGCCGAGCACACGGGTTGATTCGCTCGACATCTCCCCGGAGATGCTGGCCTTCGGCCGTTCCCGACTGCGCCGCGCCGGGATCGGTACCGTGGCGTTGCATGAAGGTGATGCCGCGGCATTGCCGTTCGACGACGACACCTTCGACGTGGTGATGAGCGTGTTCGGCTGGCACGAACTGCCCACCGACATCCGCCACCAGGCGATCGACGAGACCATCCGCGTTTTACGTCCCGGCGGCCAGGTCATCGCCATCGACCTCGACCCGCCACCCACCGCCCGCAGCGTCTTCGACATCTACCTGCGGCTGGGTGAACGACCCCACGCCCGCGACGTGCTGGGCACCGGCCTGGCCGACGCGTTCACCGCCCACGGCTTGGCTGTTATCACCCATGTGCCCGCGCGCAGCTGGGCCGCCCCGTTCCAAATCGTCCACGCCCACGAAAGAGGTATCTGAATGGCGCGCACCAGCCGCATCCTGCTCACCGCATTCGTCATCGCCGCCCTGGCGATCGGGGTGCTGGTCTATCTGACGGTGCGCGACCGCGGCTCGACCACTCCGGCGCAGCCCGACGCCAGCCAGCTGGGTCAGGTGGTGCGCGAAAACAGTCACCGACTCAACTCGGTGCCCGACAGCAAGGTGACGTTCGTGGAGTTTCTCGACTTCGAATGCGAGGGCTGCCGCGCGGTCTACCCAGAGATCGAAAAGTTGCGGGCCGAATACGGGGACCGGGTGAATTTCGTGATCCGCTACTTCCCGCTGCAAGCGCACGTCAACGCCGAGCGCGCCGCCCGCGCGGTGGAAGCCGCCGCCCAGCAAGGCCAACTGGAGGCGATGTATCGCAAAATGTATGACACCCAGTCCCAGTGGGGTGAAAAGCAAACCCCCGCCGATGGTGTATTCCGCGGATTCGCAACCGAACTCGGCCTGGATATGGCCGCGTTCGACGCGGCCTACGCCGATCCCGCCACCCTCGAACGCATCCAACTCGACATGGCCGACGGCCGCGCCTTGGGTGTGCAGGGCACCCCGACGTTCTTCCTCAACGACACCCGCATGCAGCCGCACAGCTACGAAGACCTCGTCCAAGCCTTCGACCAAGCACTCGCCGGCAACTAGTCGCGGACTCCACGTCAACCAGCTCGACCGCCGTCGCCACATCGGCACCAATCTCAATCCGGCCAGGAGGTTCACCCCGATGCCCGTCACCGCACTCATCCTCTACCTGATTTTCGCCGCACTCGGGTTCGGCTGGCGCAGCTGGACCCAATACCGCCACACCGGATCCACCGGATTCCGCGGCATCCACGGCCGGCCCGGCTCGCTGGAATGGTTGGCCGGAGCCGGATTCGTCGCCGCCATCCTCGCCGGGGCGGCCGCGCCCCTGCTGCAACTGCTCGACATCCTCACCCCGCTCACGCTCCTGCAGGCGCCGTGGATTCAGGCGAGCGGAACCGCGCTGGCGGTCGCGGGCATCGCGGCCACGCTCTACTCTCAACGCGACATGGGCGAATCGTGGCGGATCGGCGTGGACCCCGGTGAGACAACAACTTTGGTCCGCCAGGGGATGTTCGGCATGGTGCGCAATCCGATATTCACCGCCATGCTGATCTTCGCGGCGGGCATCGCGCTGATGACCCCCAACCCGCTGGCGCTTGGCGCGTTCGTGGTGCTGCTGGTCACGATCGAACTGCAAGTCCGGGTGGTCGAGGAGCCCTACCTTAATGCCGTTCACGAGGAGGCCTACCGAGACTACTGTGGGGCTGTCGGCCGGTTTGTACCCCACATCGGACGCACCTGACCGTCTGACCGCCGACGCGAGGTGAACCATGGCCACAGATGATCGCACCGCCCGCTGGAACCGGTACTGGGACAAGAAGTCGGCCACCTATGACCGGGAGATCGGATTCTTCGACCGTCACCTGTTCGGCGACTCACGGCAATGGGTCTGCAGCCAAGCCACCGGCGAGGTCCTGGAGGTCGCGATCGGCACCGGCCTCAACCTCGAGTTCTACCCCAACGACGTCACCCTGACCGGGATCGACTGGAGCCAGCAGATGCTCGACCTCGCCCGCCAACGCGCCGCCGACCTCGGTCACCCCGCCACCCTGCAACAAGCCGACGCCCACCACCTACCGTTCGACGACGCGACTTTCGACACCGTCGTCTGCACCTTCGGGCTCTGCGCCATCCCCGACCACACCCAAGCCCTCGCCGAAATGACCCGAGTCCTGCGCCCCGGCGGAAAACTCATCCTCGTCGACCACATCCGCAGCAGCACGGCCCCAGTCCGCGCCGTGCAACGCTTCCTCGAACTGTTCACCGTTCCCCTCGGCGGCGAACACTTTCTACGCCGCCCCCTTGAACACCTCCGGGCCGCGACCGACCTCGCCATCGACCATCGTGAGCGGTTCACACTCGGCCTCGTCGAACGCGTCGTCGCCCACAAAACCGCCTCCACCTGACCTGCCCGGCGGCCAAGAGGGGTCCGGCCAGGACACCATCACGAAAGCAGCCGCACATGACCGAATTCACCAGACGCGCCGCACTTGCCCTCCTCGGTGCCGCTGGGGCTGTCGCCGCACTGGGATACCTGTTGCGCACCAACATCATTCGCATGCCCACCGGGAACGCCAACGGTCCCGGCATGATGGGCGGCGTCTCGGGCACCGACATGGATCGCTACATGACCATGTTCGCCCGCCACACCGAACTGCGCCGCACCGTGGACAACATCCCCGGCGGCATCCGTACCACCACCGAATCCGACGCCCCCGACCTCGTCGCGCAACTGCACGCCCACGTCTCCTCGATGTATCAGCATTTGGACCAGGGCGCCGAAGTGACCTGCATGAGTCAAAGCCTGCCCACCCTGTTCCGCCAAGCATCCGACTACCAGCGGCGGATAACCCTGACACCCACCGGTGTTACCGCCACCGAGACCTCCTCCGATCCCGAACTCACCAACGCCATCCGCGCCCACGCGCACGAAGTCACCGGCTTCGTCACCGACGGCATGCCCGCCATGATGGGCCCTATGATGGGTGGCCGCGGAATGATGGGCTCCTGAGTCGTCGCGTCAACCAGCACACCCGCCCATCAGCCACTCACCGGAAACACCGTCGGCTCAACCTGTTACCGATCAGGGCAAGCCAGGCCAGCTCGCCTCAGCGGGAACAACAGTAAACATCAGAATCCGACCCCAGATAACTGCTCGAAACCGGCGCCCATCTTGTGCACGCTGACCACGCACACGTCGGCGCCGGCGTCCATCGCCCAGGTCGGCAGGTCCTCGTGGAACGGCAGGTGCGCACCCCACGCCTCGTCGACGATCAGCGGTTTGCCGCGCTGGTGGCAGACCTCGGCGATGCCCTCCAGGTCCGCACAGGTGCCGTACGGGCTGGGGCTGACCACCAGAGCGCCCGCGGCGCCGGGGAATCGGTCCCACACCCGGGCGTAGTCCTGCGGGGCCGGCGGGTGGGAGAGATGGCGGTGGGCGTCCCACCGCGGCGACACCCAATACGGCTGCACACCCGAGAAGATCAGCCCGGCCACGATCGACTTGTGGCTGTCGCGCGGCACGAGGAGCCCGGCGTCGCCGCCCGCCCCGGCCGTCACCGCCATCATGGCCGCCTTGACCGACAGCGAACTCCCGCAGGTGGAGAACCACGCCGTGTCCGCGCCGACGGCCTCGGCCATCAGTTCCTCGGCGCGCTGCAGGTAGCGGTTGCTCATCCGGCGGTCATCGAGGCCGCCGCTGACCAGCACGTCGTTGCGGAACGCGTCGACGCCCAGCACGGCGAGCACCCGCTGGTCGACGCCGCGGCCCTGACGATGCCCGGGCGGGGTGTAGCCGTACCGGTCGGCCGCTCGGTGATCGGCCAGCCCGTCGAGGACCGGCGCCTGCGACTGGTCCATCAGCACCCCCTAGGGCTTGAGCACCACCTTGAACATGCCGTCGGCCTTCTTCTGGAACGTCTCGTAGGCCTGCGGCGCCTCGTCCAGCGGCAGCCGGTGGGTGGCGAACGTCTCGACCCCGAGCGGGTCGCCGCCGTCGGTGAGCAGGCCGATGATGTCGGGCACCCAGCGCTTGACGTTGGCCTGCCCCATGCGCAGCCGAATCTGCTTGTCGAACAACGTCATCATGTTGATCGGGTCGGCCGCGCCGCCATACACCCCGGACAGTGAGACGGTGCCGCCCCGGCGCACCAACGCGACCGCGGTGTTGAACGCGGCCAGCCGGTCCACCCCGGCCTGCTTCATCACCACGCGGCCCACCGGCTTGGGCAGGAATCCGGCGGCGGCCTGCATCGTCTCGGCGACCGGCGATCCGTGCGCCTCCATGCCGACCGCGTCGATCACCGAGTCCGCGCCCCGGCCCTCGGTGTGGTCGTGCACGATCTCCACGGCTTCTTCCACGGCATGGCCGCGGCGCAGGTCGATGACGTCGGTGCAGTACGGCCGGGCCTTCTCCAGCCGGTCGGGCACCAGGTCCACCCCGATGACGCGGCAGTTGCCGCGCAGCGCCGCCACCCGGCAGGCCATCGCCCCGATCGGGCCCAGGCCCAGCACCACCAGCGTGCCGCCGTCGGGCACCTCGGCGTACTCGACGGCCTGCCACGCGGTCGGCAGCACGTCCGACAGATACACGTAGCGCTCGTCGGGGCCGTCGTCGGGCACCTTGATGTGGGTGTAGGACGCCTGCGGCACCCGCAGGTACTCCGCCTGCCCGCCGGGCACCTCGCCGTAGAGCTTGCTGTAGCCGAACAACGCGGCACCGGTGCCCTGGTCGCGGTTCTGCGTGGTCTCGCACTGGCTCTGCAGCCCGTGACCGCACATGAAGCAGTGCCCGCAGGAGATGTTGAACGGGATCACCACCCGGTCACCGACGGCGAGTCCGTCGACCGCGGCGCCGACCTCCTCGACCACCCCCATCGCCTCGTGGCCCAGGATGTCGCCGGGCGTCATGAACGCCCCCAGCACCTCGTAGAGGTGCAGATCCGAACCGCAGATATTGGTGCTGGTCACCCGGATGACCGCGTCGGTGGGTTCCTCGACGATCGGGTCGGGCACCTCCTCGACCGACACCTTGCGCCGGCCCTGCCAGGTGACTGCTCGCATCGGTCCTCCCGAAGGCTGCTCGCGGATCGCGGGGCCACGCCGGTGACGCGCCCAGTCAGTGGCGTGCCCAATCGCCGGGGCGCCAAACCTCGGTCCCGTCGACGCGAGTGGCATGCTGGCTCCAGGGAGTTGATATGGGCCTGATCATCCGCCTCGTCGAACTGCTGGTCCTGCTGGCATCGCTGGCGGGCGTGCTCTACGGCGGTTGGCGCGCGCTGGCCGCGGCCCGCAGCCACGGGCTCGGGTTCGGCGCTGCGCTCGCCGAGCCGGCCGCCGAGGAACCCGCCGCGGCGCGGCAGTCCTCCGAGGTGACGTGGCAGGCGATCACCCGCGCGGTGAAGGCCCACGACCACACCGACACCCGGTGGTTGGAGTACGAACTCGACGTCGCCAAGCTGCTCGACTTCCCGCTGATGACCGACATGCGCAACCCGCTCACCGAGCGGTTCCACCGTGCCAAGCTGCGCGCCGACCTGCTGCGGCCGGCGCGGGCCGAGGACCTGGTCGGCGATCCCGCCGCCGCGCGTGAATACATCGACGCGGTGACCGATTACGTGACCGCCTTCGATGCGGCCGAGACCGAGGCGAGGCGGCGCCGGCGCAGCGACTTCTCCACCACCGAACAGCAGCGCATCGCCCGCGCGCAGAGCATGCTGCGGGTGGCCACCGACCGTTCGGCCACGCCGCAGGAACGCGAACGCGGCTATCAGCTCGCGCAGCGTGAGCTCGACGGGCTGATCGTGCTGCCCGAACGCGTCCGCGCGGAACTGGAACGCGGGATCAGCGGCGAACTCGACGGCTGACCCCGGGGCGATCCCACACTGTGCGGTGTGATCGCCTCGGCAACAATAGTTTTCATGGACCCACGGACACGTGGCGGCCTATCCTCATGCCGTGACCGCAGTCAACGAGCACGACGACTCATTTGTGGCGGCGCTGTCGCAGGCCAGGATTCCGGTCGGGAATCATGGCATGCAACTGTCGCTCACCGGGGCCTGCGCGAATTGTGACTGACCCCAACGAGGACGAACCCCGGCTCGGGCCAGGCGCAACGCATCTACCGGCGTAACCCCGACACCGGCCGGACCGTGCGCGACGATGAGCGTATGGCCGACAACGGCACCGTCGTCGAACTACGGGTGCACGGGGTCTCGGGCACACCGCCGGAGGCGCTGCTGGGTTGCCCGGTGGAGTTCCTGGACCAGCCGGCCGGTGACAAGGCCGCCGGGTTCTACCGGCGCCAGCCCTGGATCGACCTGGCCCGTGACCGCGCCGGTGACGGCGGGGACGGATCCGGCCCGGCGCCCGATGACCGTCGCTGGCGGCGGGTGACCGAGGCGTACTCCTGGGGCGGGTTGACCTCGGGCCCGGCCAGCCGGGCGGTCTGGGTGGTGCTGCTGCCGTTCGTGTTCGTCAACCTCGCGCACTGGATGTTGCCGCCGGTGACCCGCCGGCGCGCCGCCGATGTCGCGGTGGCGTTGCTGCGGCTGATCGCGCTGTCGTTCACGTTGACGCTGATGCTGGCCGCCGCGGTCGCGGTGATGGACGTGATCGTCTGGCAGTGCGTGGGTTTGGACTACTGCGCCGAGCGGTGGGCCCCGCTGACGTTCCTGGCATCGCTGCCGCGCGGCGTTCAGGTCGGCCTCGGGGGTCTGGTGCTGCTGATGCTGATCGTGCTGCTGTGGCGGCTGGGCGCGGAGCACATCCGCCCGGCGGGCAGACCGCCGAGCGCCGCGGTGCTGGCCGACGAGGTGCCGCTGGAGTCCGACACCTTCTGGTGCCCGGACGCGGCCGTGGCCCGGCTGCGGGCCTGCCATGTGACGGCGTGGGCGGCCGGACTCGGCGCGCTCACCCTCGCGGTGCCGATGCGCTTCGGCCCGGCCGCCCCGTCCGCGGTGCTGATGGTGGTCAACGCGGCGCTCCTGACCGTCGCCGTGGTGGCGACCGGTTGGAACCGGTGCACCGCCCGCGGCGGCCGCGGCGTGGACCGGCTGACCCGTCCGCTGCTGGTGCTGCGGTGGGTCGCGGTGGCGGTGGCGGCGCTCTCGCTGGGGTGGGCGGCGGTCGCCGAGTTCGCCGCCGGGGTGACCTATCCGGACGCGCCGACGCATCTGCCCGGGTTGCGGGGCGCGATCTACGCGCTGCTGGGCGTGCAGGTGGTGCTGTTCGTCGCGCTGTTCGCGGTCACGGCCTGGTCGCGGCGCGGGCGGCCGGTGCTCGAGGACCGGTCCTGGCGGCCGACGCTGGGTGGGTACTGCGGGCCGGTCGTCGCGTTGATCGGCTGGTTGATCGGGGGCGCGTTCAGTGTCGGCATCGGGTTGCTGGCCGCTCAACTGCTGGGCGACGCCGTGGTGTCCACCGCCGCGGCGCGCACGGCGGTCGCCGACCGGGCCGCGGTGCTCGCCGGGCCGGCGGGTTTCGCCGAGAAGGCGGCGGCGCTCGACGCCGCGGCACCGCTGATCGTGCCGCCGCCGTACCTGTGGGCGGCGGTGGCGATCGCGCTGGTGATCGTGGTGGCGGTGGTGGCCGGGCTGGCGGTGTGGTGGTGGTTCGTGCCGCGCCGGACCCGCGCGGAACTGGCGGCGGTGCGCTCGGAGTACCCCGGCGAGGCCGGGCCCGACACCGCGGCGCGGGCCCGGCAGGTGGCGCGGGCCCGGGCGCTGGCCGCGCTGAGCGACGTGGCGGTGGGCCTGATCGCGGCGCTGGCGGTGCTGACGGTGCTCGTCATGGCGGCGATGGCGGTGTGGTACCTGGCCGACAGCGGCGGGTACGAGGCACTGCCGGGGTACGCCCCGGCGCTCACCCGGCTCAGCGTGTTCGTGACGCTGGCTCTGGCGGCGGGGCTGGTGTTGGTGGCGGTGCAGGCCTACCGCGATCGCCAGCTCCGCCGGCTGGTGGCCGTGCTGTGGGATGTGATCACGTTCTGGCCGCGGGCCAACCATCCGCTGACCCCGCCGTGCTACAGCGAGCGCACGGTGCCCGAACTGCGTGACCGGCTGGCCGCGCTGACCGCCGATCCCGGGGTCCGGGTCGTGCTGGCCGCCCACAGTCAGGGGTCGGTGATCGCCGCGGCCACCCTGCTGCAGTACGACGAACCCACCCGCGACCGCGTCGCCCTGCTGACCTTCGGGTCACCGCTGCGGCGGCTGTATGCGCGAAACTTCCCGGCCTATTTCGGGACCGGCGCCCTGCCCCGGCTGGCGCGACGTCAGCCGCAACGCTGGATCAATCTGTGGGCCCGGTCGGATCCGATCGGCTCCTGGGTGTGCGACCCCGCCGACCGGGGCATGGACGAGGCCCGCACCCACGTGGACTTCCGGTTGCTCGACGTCACCTCACTGCGGCCGCGCGCCGAAGGCGACTACCCGCCGATCTGCGGCCACTCCGGCTTCTGGACCCGAGCCGAATACCAGCGTGCGATAACGGAACTGGAGAAGACGCTGACACCGAGCGGAGCCCCGACCGACACCCGGGCCGCCCCGCCGCCCACCGAGTCCGCGGAGTGACAGCGAGAACCTAGTCGCTCCAGGGGGATTCGGGCTTGGGGCGTAGCTTTCCGTCCACGAAGACGTCCACCCACTCGTCGAAGAAACAGATGCGGTCGCGTACCGGTTCGGCGTCGACCAGCGGATCGTGGTAGGCCCAGGCCACGTCGCGGGGTCCGTCGGGCACGGAGTAGTAGGTGGCGCGCCCCTTGTAGGCGCAGTAGGTGACGGTGTTGCTGCGTTCGAGCCGCACCACGACGTCCTCGCGGGGCAGATAGCACCGGGCCGGCAGCCCCGTCTCGAACAGCATCATCGGCCGCGACGACTCGGCCAGCAGGCGACCCTCGAACTCGATGCGCACCTGTCGGCTGCTGCGCCGGATGTCGATCCGGCTGAACGGATCGTGGGGATGGCCGATGATCGGTTCGTCCTCCTCACGCCATTCGAACACGTCGAACGCGAGGATCACGTAGTCGGCGAGATCGGGATCGTCGGGCCGGAACGCCGCGGCCGCCCCGGTCTCCTCGCCGGCGACGACGTCGAACGGGGTGCCCGCACAGGTGTGGGCGTGAAACGACACGCTGGGGTCGAGGACGGGCCGCTCGCCGGGGTCTATCGGCTGCCCCTCCCGGCCGGACTCGGCGCCCGCCGGCAGCAGTTGCGCGGTCAGCGCGTCGATCGGCACCGCGTAGCTGGGGACGATGCGGCGCGGTTCCCAGACCAGACGGGCCGCGCAGGTGTCGGCGACCCGCTCGCCGCCGAGCCGGACCCGGATGCGTTTTGCGGTGGGCTCCCAGCGCAGCGCGTCACGGCCGGCGTTGAGCAGATCGGTCATTCTGACGCCCATTGCGGGACCTCTTCCTCATCGGGGCGGCCGCGACCCGGTCACCGTCTGTCGAATTGTCGGTCGCGCGGATCGGACTTCTCGGCCGAAATCGCGATTCGGTGGTCCCGGATCCGGCCGGGCACCGTCCGCCGGTCCGAGGGTCTGCCATCCCGACAGCGGCAGGCCCCCGGATGCCGGGCACCCGGGGGCCTGCCGTCGAGTGTTGGTTCGGCTGGGCTACTTCACGTCGACGTAGACGGTCTTGCTGAGCGCCTTCGTCGTCATGTCGTCGTTGCCAGGTCCGCTGCGGTCGGTGCGGCTGTAGGTCGTCCCGGGCCGGACCGCCACGACGGTGGCCTGATCGAGTGGAGCGTTGCCCAACCGGTTGACGATCACCGTGTAGCCGTCGGCCTTGAGCCTGCTGATGGTGTCCTGGGCGTTGCCCGATCCGGACGGAGCAGCAGCTGCGGGAGCGGCCAGCCCCAGCATGGCGGCAGTCAGAACACTGGCGGCGACGGTGGCGATTCCAACCTTCTTCATCTCTGCCTTCTCTCGGTCGATGTTTCGAGCCGTGGCATTTGTCGCGGTTCGTGCTGCTGTGCAGCTGACCTTGGAAACCCCAAGGTCGGGGCAATTAATTTCCGGTGGCAGGAATTGGTTGCCAGATGGCAGGATCCTGGTGTATAGCCCACCTCCCCGGGTCCGAATTGGACTGGCGTCCACGATGACCGACCGATCTCCCCATCCCCTGGCGGGTCTGCTGCTGCGCCAGCACGACGGCGTCACCTGCGGGCCGACGGTCGCGGTGGTGAGCGGCGGGCTGCTCGACCCGGCCCGGCTGGCCGCCTGGGCCGACCCCGACCGGTTCGCCGACGAGCAGCGGCGGGTGCACCGCCGGGTGAACCGGATCTGGCCGCGGCGACTCGGCACCACCCCGCCGGCGATGGCCCGGGCGATGAACGAACAGGGCGCAGCGGCCGGCGTCCGCTATCGGTGGCGGCTGTACCGGGGGTGCGGTGACCCGCTGACCGATGTGCTCGCGGCGGCCCGGGCGAACCGGCCGGTGGCCATGCTGGTCGGCGGGGTCATCCCACGGCACTGGGTGTTGATCGGCGGACTGCTCGAACCCGAGCACCCCGCCACCCCACCGAGCCGCTCGCCCGGCGATTCGCAAACCGCGAAGACCTCCACCGTCCCGCGACCCGGGGATCCGCCGTCCCGCCGGGTGTTCTGGTGCTTCGAGCCCTCATCCGGGCAGGTGCGCGCGGTCGACGTGGCGGCGGTGCGTGCCGGGCGGCTGACCGGTCTGGGCTTCCCGCGGCCGTTCGCCTTCGTGGTTCCGGCGCCCAGCCATTCGAACGTATGATCGAATGCGTGGGGATGAAGGCGATCGGCTACAACGGGCAACCCGTGCAGGACGCCTTCCGGCGGGTGGACCCGCCCATCACCGTGCTCGTCGATCTCGCGGCGGTGTTCCCGCGGGAGCCGCACCGGGTCGGCGGCTATGTGCCGGCCGGCCTGCAGATGCACTCGATCGTCGAGGGCAAGCTCACCTGCTGGGGCCTGTGCGAACAGGGCCACTGGTGGGGGCTGGTCACCTACGAGATCGCCTACGGTGCCCGCCGCAAACCGGTGACCCACTGGATCCCGGCCTGGACGCTGCGGCGCAAGACCGACTGACGCCCGGGCGCGGACCCCTAGGCCGACCGGGGCTCACACCGTGGTTCCCGCTGCCACACCGATCGGGCCCGGGCCACCGCGATCATCCGGCCGCTCAACTGCTTGCGCAGCAGTTCCAGCCTCTGGTCCAGCCGGTCCAGCCGGGCCAACAGGTCGCGCCCCTCGGTGCGCGACAGCGTCTCGACCGGGAATGCGCTCACCGCTGCGCACCCGGCCTCGATGGATTCCAGCGCTTCGATCAGCGCCCGCTTGTCCGAACTCATGTTCGAAGGCTAGCGCCGGGCTCCGACAAGTAGCGGCGGTCCCGTGGGAGACCGGGCCGGCCGCGACGGTCGCCCCACCGCACGGTGCGGGCGCAGGGGCGGCGCGACACGCCGACCGGGGTGTGTGATAGTCAAAAGCGGTAACCGGCCGCGTTGCGTCCGATAGCACGTCAAACTATAGTCTGGACACATGTCCAGAAGGTTCGGAGTTCTTGCGTGACACGGTTTGTCCAGCTGACCGCCTCTGGACGTGGCCCGATGCGCGCAACCCGGTGAGTTGATATGCGCATCGCACTGCTGTCCTACCGGAGCAAGACCCACTGCGGCGGCCAAGGCGTCTACGTTCGCCACCTGTCGCGGGGACTTGCCGAACTCGGCCACGACGTCGAGGTGTTCTCGGGTCAGCCCTACCCCGAGGGGCTGGACCCGCGCGTGCGTCTGACCAAGGTGCCCAGCCTCGATCTGTACCGCGAACCGGACCCGTTCCGGATTCCGCGGCCCAGCGAGATCAAGACCAGCATCGACCTCGAAGAACTCCTGACCACCTGGACCGCGGGCTTCCCCGAACCCAAGACGTTCAGCCTGCGCGCCGCCCGGGTGCTCGCCGGCCGGCGGGGCGACTTCGACGTCGTCCACGACAACCAGTGCCTGGGCACCGGGCTGCTGCAGATCGCGAAGATGGGATTCCCGCTGGTAGCAACCGTGCACCATCCGATCACCCGCGACCGTGAAGTCGAGGTGGCCGCGGCCAGGTGGTGGCGCAAGCCGCTGGTGCGCCGCTGGTACGGCTTCGTCGAGATGCAGAAGCGGGTGGCCCGCCAGATCCCCGAACTGCTGACCGTCTCCTCGGCGTCGGCGTCGGACATCCTCACCGACTTCGCGGTGTCGCCCGAACAGCTGCACGTGGTGCCGCTGGGGGTCGACACCAAACTGTTCCAGCCGCGCGAGGGCCGGGTGCGCAACCGCATCATCGCGATCGCCAGCGCGGACGTCCCGCTCAAGGGCGTCTCGCATCTGCTGCACGCGGTCGCCCGGCTGCGGGTGGAACGCGACGTGGAACTGCAGCTGGTGACCAAGCTCGAACCCAACGGTCCCACCGAGAAGCTCATCGCCGAGCTCGGCATCTCCGACATCGTCCACACCTCCAGCGGTCTGAGCGACGAGGAACTCGCCGCGCTGCTGGCCTCCGCGGAGGTGGCCTGCATCCCGTCGCTGTACGAGGGCTTCTCGCTGCCCGCGGTGGAGGCCATGGCCAGCGGCACACCGATCGTGGCGAGCCGCGCGGGCGCGCTGCCCGAGGTGGTGGGGCCCGACGGCGAATGCGCACGGCTGGTCACCCCGGCCGACGTCGACGAGCTCACCGCGGTGCTGGGCCGGCTGCTCGACTCGCCGCGGGAGCTGCGCCGGCTGGGGGACAACGGTCGCCGGCGTGCGGTCGAGGTGTTCAGCTGGCAGTCGGTGGCGGCGCAGACCGTCGCGGTGTACGAGAAGGCCATCGCCCGGGTGGCCGCATGCTGACCGTCGACTACGACCGGCTCGGGATCGGGCCGGGCACCAAGGTGATCGACGTCGGCTGCGGCGCGGGCCGGCACACCTTCGAGGCCTACCGGCGCGGCGCCGACGTCATCGGGTTCGACCAGAACGTCGACGATCTCAACAACGTCGACGAGATCCTGCGCGCCATGAAGGACAAGGGTGAGGCGCCGGCGTCGGCGAAGGCCGAAGCGGTCAAAGGCGATGCGCTGGACCTGCCGTACGGCGACGCGACTTTCGACTGCGTCATCGCGTCGGAGATCCTCGAGCACATCCCGGACGACGATCGGGCGATCAGCGAGATGGTGCGGGTGCTCAAACCCGGTGGCTCGCTGGCGATCACCGTTCCGCGATGGCTGCCGGAGAAGATCTGCTGGCTGCTTTCGGACGAGTATCACGCCAACGAGGGCGGTCACATCCGCATCTACAAGGCCGACGAACTGCGCGACAAGGTGCTCGCGCACGGGCTCGAACTGACCCACACCCATTACGCCCATGCCCTGCATTCGCCGTACTGGTGGATCAAATGCCTTGTGGGCACTGAGAATTCCGACCATCCCGCGGTGAAGGCGTACCACAAGCTGCTGGTGTGGGACATGATGAGCCGGCCATGGGTGACCAGGGCCGCCGAGTCGCTGTTGAACCCGCTGATCGGCAAGAGCGTTGCGCTGTACTTCACGAAGCCGGTGGTGGCCGGTGCTGCGGGATGACCTCGACGCCGTCCCCGGCGTCCCCGGTGTACTGACACCGGAGCAGTGCCGCCAGACCGCGCAGGCCATCGCCGACGCCCAGGAACCCTCCGGCGCCCTGCCCTGGTTCGAGGGCGGGCACACCGACCCGTGGGATCACGTCGAGAACGCGATGGCGCTCACCGTGGCCGGACTGCTGGAACCCGCCCGCGCCGCGTTCGACTGGTGCCGCACCACGCAACGGCCGGACGGGTCGTGGCCGATCCAGATCCGCAACGGCGTCGTCGAAGACGCCAACAGCGACAGCAACTTCTGCGCCTACGTGGCGACCGGCGTCTGGCACCACGTGTTGATCACCGGGGACCGCCGGTTTGCCGAGACCATGTGGCCGGTGGTCGCCAAGGCCATCGACTTCGTCATCGACATGCAGCTGCCCGGCGGTGAGATAGCTTGGGCGCGAAGCCCATCGGGGTTGTACGAGGAAGCGCTGCTGACCGGGTGCGCGAGCATCTACCACAGCATCCGCTGCGCGCTGGCGTTGGCCGACTACATGGGTGAGCCGCAACCGGAGTGGGAGGTGGCGGTCGGCCGCCTCGGGCATGCGATCGCCGAGCATCCGGAGGCCTTCGTCACCAAGGACCGCTGGTCGATGGAGTGGTACTACCCGGTGCTGGGCGGGGCGCTGCGCGGCGAGGCGGCGCGCGCCCGGATCAACCGGCGCTGGAACGATTTCGTCGTTCCGGGCCTGGGTATCCGCTGTGTCGACGACCGGCCCTGGGTGACCGGCGCCGAAACCTGCGAGTTGGTGCTGGCGTTGGACGCCATCGGCGATGTGACCCGGGCGCACGAACAGTTCGCCGCGATGCACCACCTGCGGGAGGAGGACGGGTCCTACTGGACCGGCCTGGTCTACGACGACGGCAAGCGGTGGCCGATCGAGCGCACCACCTGGACCGGCGCGGCGATGATCCTGGCCGCCGACGCGCTGTCGCGCACCACCCCCGGCAACGGCATCTTCCGCGGCGTGGACCTGCCGCGCGGCCTGGAGGGTGAGTACGACTGCGCGTGCGCGACCAGCGAGCGCTGAATCACCAACGCGCCCAAGGCTGATCTCCTGACCTACAGGGGCTGGCCCGCAATGCCCGAGGTGCGCTCGAGCACCCGCATCGACCCGTACGCGTTGACCTCGCGGAAATCGCCGGTGTTCAGCGCACGCTGGTAGATGTGGAACGGGGCCTGCCCGCCGTCTTTGGGATCGGGGTACACGTCGTGGATGACCAGCGCGCCGCCGACTTCGACCCAGCGGGCCCAACCGTCGAAGTCGCGCTGCGCCGCCTCCTCGGTGTGGCCGCCGTCAATAAACAAGAACCGCAACGGAGTTCGCCAACCACGGGCCACAACCGCGGACTTGCCGACGACGGCTACCACGTGGTCGTAGAGATCGGCCTCGTCGAGGGTGTGGCGCAACCGGGGCAGCGTGTCGAACAGTCCGGTGACCGGGTCGACCAGGCTCGGATCGTGGTACTCCCAGCCGGGTTGGTGCTCCTCGGAGCCGTGGTGATGGTCCACGGTGAACACCACCCCACCGGTCTGCCGGGCGGCCGCGCCCAGCAGAACCGTGGATTTGCCACAATAGGTGCCGATTTCGACACCGACACCGTCGCCGAGATAGCGCACGGCGGTCTCGTACAGGGTGCGTCCCTCGTCGGCGGGCATGAACCCGGTGACCCGGTCGGCCAGGGCGAACAGGGCGTCGGTGTCGCGGATGTCGGTCATGGGCCTTCAACTTACCGTTGCTGGTGATCGGGCGTTGTAGTAGCGTCCAGACACGTGTCCGATCCGGTCCTGGAGTCGACTCGGCGCCGGCTGACCGCCAAACAGGCCGACACCGTGGACCGCCTCGGGCGGGCCGCTCTCGACCTGCTGCGCACCGACGGATTCGCCGGTTTGACCGTGCGGCGGGTGGCCGCGGCGGCCGGCGTCGGAGCCGCCACCGCCTACACCTACTTCTCGTCCAAGGAGCATCTGGTCGCCGAGGTGTTCTGGCGCCGCCTGGCGGCCGCGCCCCCGGTCGAGCATCGGACCGAGGACCGGGCCACCCGGGTGGTGGAGGTGCTGCGCGACATCGCGCTGTTGGTCGCCGACGAACCGGAGTTCGCCGGCGCGGTGACCAACGCCCTGCTGGGCCGCGATCCCGACGTCGAGGTGCTGCGGTTGCGGATCGGCCAGGAGATCCGCGACCGGTTGGCCGCCGCGCTGGGACCCGACACCGACGACGACGTGCTCGACTCGCTGGAGATGCTCTACGCCGGCGCCCTGGTGCGCTCGGGCATGGGGTACGCGTCCTATCCGGAGATCGCCGAACGCCTGGAGAAGGCGGCCCGGCTGATCCTCGACCCCGGCTGATCCTCGACCCCGGCTGATCCTCAACTAGGCCCGGGAGGTCACGGCCGGGAGCCGAGCAACGCGGTGGCCGCGGCCACCGCCGGCCCGATGATCTCGCGGGGATCGCGCTCGTCCTCGACGATCAGCGCGGTCAGCTCCCGCAGACCGCCCAGCAGGATCAGCGCCAGCGGCCGGGTCAGCGGCGTGAGCCCGGCCCGGCGGAACCCGGGACCCTCGGACAGTTCGACGACCATATCGGTGAGCGCGTCCATGGCCTGCCGGTGCAGGGGCCTGGCCACCGCTCCCAGCGCCGGTGCCTCGCGGATCCAGGCCAGGGTGATCGCCGGGCGTGCCTCGATGTGCCCGACGTAGGCCTCGATGGCGCGGTGGATCTGCTGCTGCCAGTTGGCCTCGGGGTCGACCGCCGCGCGGATCGTGGCGATCAGGTCCTCGTTGTTGCGGCGCAGCAGTTCGATCAGGCAGTCCTCCTTGCTGGTGAACTGCTCGTAGAAGGTGCGCTTGGAGGTACGGGCGTGCCGGACGATGTCGGCCACGGTGGTGTCGCGGTAGCCGCGTTCGGTGATCGACGCGGCCATCCCGTCCAGCAATCGATCCCGGAACGCGTCGGCGTCGGCGGCTCTGGCAGCCCCGGCGAGCGCGCTCGTCATATCTCCTCCTGACCCCTTCTCGACCGTGCGCCCGGCGGGCGCTCCCACAGCGGTGTAGTACAACGCCGGGGTCTAGTACAGACGCCGACCGGCCGCGGCGCCGAGAAAACCCTTGCGGTTGCTGGTACTAATCGGTACCGTACTACAGGATCCGGTGGTACACCCTGGTACCAGGCCACACCGCGGCTGGGAGTGATGAGCATGACAGAGGCCCCGACTGTCCAGACCCGTCCCGAACCGGACGCCCGTGCTCCCGAACCGGGGCAGGCGCCGCCGGAACTGCGCCTGCCCAAGGCGGTGCAGGGCGTGCTGATGGTCGGGCTGCGCCGCTGGTTCATGCGCACCGCCGCCAGGCGCTACGGCCCGGTCTTCGCGATCAACGTGCCGTTCTTCGGCCGCAGCGTGGTGGTCAACGATCCCACGCTGGCGCGCAAGGTGTTTCTCGCCGGCACCGACGACCTGATCAACGTGCAGCCCAATCTGAGCCGGATCTTCGGTCCGGGCTCGGTGTTCGCGCTGGACGGCAAGGACCACCGGTTGCGGCGCAAGCTGCTGGCGCCGCCGTTCCACGGCCAGAGCATCCGCAACTACGAGAAGATCATCGAAGAGGAGACGCTGCGGGAGACCGCGTCGTGGCCCGAGGGGGTCGAGATCCGCACCCTCGAGCCGATGAACCGGATCACGCTCAACGTCATCCTGCGTGCCGTCTTCGGTGCCGACGGCGCCGAACTCGACTACCTGCGCGAGATCATCCCGCCGTGGGTCAAGCTCGGCTCGCGGATGGCCTCGATCCCGCAACCGAGCTTCCCCACCGGGCGGTACAGCCCGTGGGGCAGGCTCGCCGAGTTCCGGCGCAACTTCGACCGCACGGTGTTCACCCTGATCGACAAGGCGCAGGCCGATCCCCGGCTCGACGAGCGCACCGACATCCTGGCGCTGCTGCTGCGCAGCCGCTACGAGGACGGCACCCCGATGTCCCGGCAGGACGTCTCCGACGAACTGCTGACGCTGCTCGGGGCCGGCCACGAGACCACCGCCTCCACCCTGGGCTGGGCCTTCGAGCGGTTGCGCCGGCACCCGGCGGTGCTGGCCGAGTTGGTGCGTGAGGTCGACGAGGGCGGCAACGAGTACCGGTTGGCGTTCATCCACGAGTTGCAGCGCAACCGCACGGTGATCGACTTCGCCGGCCGGCATGTGCTGGCGCCGCACTTCGATCTCGGCCCGTGGCGAATCCCGCACGGCTACAACATCATGGTCGCGATCGCGAACATCCACAGCAATCCGGAGGTGTTCCCGGATCCGCAGCGGTTGGACCCGCACCGGTTCCTGAACACCCGCACCCCGACCACGTGGATTCCGTTCGGCGGCGGCACCCGCCGCTGCATCGGTGCCGCGTTCGCCCACGTCGAGATGGACGTCGTGCTGCGAACCGTCTTGCAGCGCTTCACGATCGAGACCGACAACGCGCCCGACGAGAAGGTGCACTTCCGCGGGGTGGCGTTCACCCCGAAGGAGGGCGGCAAGGTGGTCCTGCGCCGTCGCTGACGGCGGGCGCGGACTACCGGAGGGCGGCTACCGGGAGGCCGGCTGGCGCCTGGGCAGCTTCCAGTTCGGCCGCGGGTAGTGGCAGGTGTAGCCGTCCGGGTAGCGCTGCAGGTAGTCCTGATGCTCGGGCTCGGCCTCCCAGAACGTGCTCGCCGGGGTCACCTCGGTGACCACCTTGCCCGGCCACAGCCCGGACGCGTCGACGTCGGCGATGGTCTCCTCGGCGATGCGCTTCTGTTCCTCGTCGAGGTAGAAGATCGCCGACCGGTAGCTCGGGCCGATGTCGTTGCCCTGCCGGTTGGGGGTGGTGGGGTCGTGGATCTGGAAGAAGAACTCCAGGAGGTCCCGATAGGTGGTCTGCGCCGGGTCGTAGACGATCTCCACGGCCTCGGCGTGGCCGGGATGGTTGCGGTAGGTGGGGTGGTCGTTCTCCCCGCCGGTGTAGCCCACCCGGGTCGAGATCACGCCGGGCTGTTTGCGCAGCAGTTCCTGCATGCCCCAGAAACAGCCGCCGGCCAGGATCGCCTTCTTGTACTCGCTCACGCCGGTACCTCCCGCTCTCTCGGGTCGCTGCCGGGATAACGCTGCGCTTCACCCTAGTGTTCCGGACCCCGGTGTTCCGGCGTGATCCGCATCCCGGCCGCGGTCGCGGCTACCGTGGCGGCATGCGCCTGACAGCCGCCGTGGCCGCTGCGGTAGTCACCGGGGCCACCGCAGTGCTCGGAGCGGACCCCGTCGCCGCCGAGGTCGTCACGCTGCCCGAACGCCCCGACGCCGTCGGGGTGAGGTTCGTCGACAACCCGGCGATCGTCGACAGCCACCCGTTGCGTCCGGACGCGTTCAGCCGGGTCCCGGGCGACAACGCCGTCGCCGTGCACTTCACCACCGGGGTGCCGGAGTGCTACGGGGTGCGCGCGACGGTCTCCGAGACGGCCGAGGCCGTCACCGTCGCGCTGCGGGGCGGCGTGGTACCGGAGGCAGTCGGCCGGCCCTGCATCATGATGGCCGTCGTCGGCACCCTCGAGGTGCCGCTCGCCGCGCCGCTGGGGTCCCGCGCGGTGCTCGCCGAGTTCTGACCGCATCGGCCCTCGACAAGGCGCCTAGAACGTGTTCTAGTTTGTGCTGTGACGAGCAGGACCTTCAGCCGCGAAGAGCTGGCCGAGGCGTTCGCACAGTTCGAGGCCACCGTCGAGCGTGCAGCGCAGACCCGGAACTGGGATCCCTGGGTCGACCAGTACACCCCCGACGTCACCTATGTCGAACACGCCGCAGGCACCATGCACGGCCGCGAGGAGGTCCGGGCGTGGATCTGGAAGACGATGGAGAGCTTCCCGGGCAGTCACATGACGGCGTTCCCGTCGCTGTGGTCGGTGATCGACGAGGCGACCGGGCGCATCATCTGCGAGCTCGACAACCCGATGCGCGACCCGGGTGACGGCACGATCATCAGCGCCACCAACATCTCGATCCTCACCTACGCCGGCGACGGGCTGTGGAGCCGCCAGGAGGACGTCTACAACCCGCTGCGGTTCGCCAAGGCGGCACGCAAATGGTGCGAGAAGGCCCGCGAACTCGGCACATTGGACCCCGAGGCCGAGGCGTGGATGCGCCAGTACGGGGGTTGGCGGTGACGGTCCTGGTCATCGGCGCCAACGGCTATCTGGGCTCGCACGTGACCCGGCAGCTCGTCGAGGCGGGCCACGACGTGCGGGTGATGGTCCGCGAGAACGCCAACACCACCGGCATCGACGATCTGAACGTCACCCGGTTCGTCGGCGACATCTGGTCCGACGACACACTGCGCGCGGCGATGGACGGGGTCGACGACCTGTACTACTGCGTGGTCGACACCCGCGGCTGGCTGCGCGATCCGGCGCCGCTGTTCCGCACCAACGTCGACGGCACCCGCAACGTGCTGGAGATCGCCAAGCACGCCGGGCTGCGCCGGTTCGTCTACACGAGCAGCTATGTCACGGTGGCGCGCAAACGGGGCCGGGTGTCCACCGAGGACGACGTGATCACCTCGATGCGGGGCCTGACCCCGTACGTGCGGTCGCGGGTGCAGGCCGAGCGGCTGGTGCTGCGGTACGCCGCCGAGCACGGGCTGCCGGCGGTGGCGATGTGCGTGTCGACGACCTACGGCGCCGGCGACTGGGGGCAGACCCCGCACGGCGCGATCATCGCCGGCGCGGCGTTCGGCAAGCTGCCGTTCGTTATGGACAAGATCGAGCTGGAGGCCGTCGGGGTCGACGACGCCGCCCGCGCGCTGATCCTGGCCGCCGAGCGGGGCCGGGTCGGGGAGCGGTATCTCATCTCGGAGAAAATGATCAGCAACGCCGAGGTGGTGCGCATCGCCGCCGAGGCCGCCGGGGTGGCGCCGCCGAAACGGGTGCTGCCGTTGCCGGTCTCGTATCTGCTGGCCACGCTCGGCAGCGTGAAGGCGGCGCTGCGTGGCACCGACGAGCGGCTGTCGCTGGGGTCGCTGCGGCTGATGCGCGCCGAGGCCCCGCTGGACTGCTCCAAGGCCCGCCGCGAGCTGGGGTGGGAGCCCCGGCCGGTCGAGGAGTCCATCCGCGAGGCGGCCCGGTTCTGGGTCGGCCTGCGGGAGGCGCGGCGCCGTCAGCGCCGGGAGGCCGTCGGTAACGACACGGCCCGGGAGGGCGCCGCCGAGTAGGCGCCCGACCGACGCCCGACGGAGTAGCATTCCCGGCTGCGATCCGGCGCCGATCGTGGCCATGGCTTCACGCTCGATTGCGCTGGAACGGCGAGCGGTAGCCGGTCGCCGGCGCCGTGAGGCAGTCGGTCCACGTTGCCGTGCCGCTCCCCGCTCGGGAATCGGAACAATGTTCCGTACAGCTGATTGTGCACACATCGGCGAATGGCACGGTGTGTGATGAATCACATAGCGGTTTCTTTGGCGAAGTTTCCAAACTGGGGTTGAGCAAACTTCTGTTCGATCACTACATTCCCCGGCCAACAAGAGTGAGACGCCTGCGGTCACGGTCGGGAGATCACTGGTGAGAAGCACATCATTTCCCTTGCGCGCCTTAGCGGTATCGGTAGCAGTCTGCGCGGTGCTGTTCACTACAAGCGTCGATGCGCTCGCGGACAGCACTTCGCACGACAGGTCCAACAGCAAACACAACAGCGCCCAATACAGCAGCCATGGCAAAGTCAAAGGCGGCGGCAAGGGAGGCGAGCACGGGACCAAGCACGGATCAGGTAAGGGCTCCTGGTACGGCGGGAAACACCCTGGCGGGACCACGGGATCCGGCCACGGCTCGGGTGGCGGCCCGGGCGGTGGTGGGCACCCCGGCGGTCCCAAGCCCGGTAAGGGCGGTCACCCCAAACCCGGGCACCCGGGCGCCGGCGGGCCGGGCCATCCCGGTGGTCCTGGCGGGCCCGGTGGTCCTGGTAACCCCGGTGGCCCGGGTGGGCCTGCTAACCCTGGTGGCCCGGGTGGGCCTGCTAACCCTGGCTCCCCGGGTGGTCCTGGTGATCCCGGTGCCCCTGGCGATCCTGGTGTCCCTGGTGATCCTGGCGCCCGGGTGGTCCCGGTGGTCCCGGTGGACCTGGTGCCCCTGGTGATCCTGGCGCCCCTGGCGTCCCGGGTGATCCTGGTGCCCCTGGTGATCCTGGTGCCCCGGGTGGTCCCGGTGATCCCGGTGCCCCTGGCGATCCTGGCGTCCCGGGTGATCCCGGTGATCCCGGCGACCCCGGCGATCCGGCTGACCCCGGCGCCCCCGCTGCTCCGGCGTTGTCGCGAATGGTCGAACCGGTCCTCGACGCGGTGATGGGCCTGCTGAACGGCATCACCATCGGTGGGGGAGGCGGCGGCTGGTTCGCCCCCGATGTCCAGGTGCCCGCATGGGGCGGCTGGGGCGACATCGAGCCGATCCGCGGCACCTTGACCGCCGGCGGCCCCGCCGACGTGGTGCCGACGCCGCTCAACCTGCTCTCCGCTTCCGGACCGTCCGCCGATCCGTCGGCGGCGGGTCACGGTCTGAATGCGCCCGGCAGCTACGACTTCGGCCTGAGCTTCGACACCGGCCGCATCGAGCAGCACACCCCCAACTGGGTGTGGTTGGTGTCCCTGCTCGCCGGACTCGGCGGCGGATGGGGCGTTCTCGTCGCCACCAGACGTCGTGCGTCGACGAACAACGCGTGACGTCGGAGTCGTCGGCGCGGTTCTGCTGGCGGGGCTGCTGGCCCCGCCGGCAGACATGCACAGCCAGGTGTCGGCACCGCACGCCGACGCTCTGCCGACGCCGGCGGTGGGCGGCATCGCCGCGGTCGCACCCGCCGCACCGACCGCGTTGCAGATACCGTCCCTGCCGCTGACCGCGCGGGTCCGCACCCTGGCGGCCGACGAATGCCCGCGGCTGGATCCGCCCACCGTCGAGGACGCCTACTGGGTCGGGTGCCGTGCCCTGCCCGGTACCCCCACCGACGGGACCGTGGTCGTCGTCGGTCACTCGGTCGCCGGCTCCCGCGGTGTGTTCAACGACCTAACGAGAATGGTTGCCGGAGAGCAGATCTGGCTGACGACCGACGCCGGGGTGCTCGGCTACCGGGTCACCCGGCTGACCCGCTACCGCAAGGACGAGGTCCGGTGGGCGCCCGAGTTGCTGACCAGGACACCCGGCCGTCTGCTGCTGGTCACCTGCTACACCGACGAGCGCGGGCTCAGCGATCAGAACCTCATCGTCGAGGCGGACCTGTTCGCGGCTGCCCCGAAGGACGTGCCGCCCGCCGCGGCCTGACGGCCCACCGAGTGCGCGGTTTCGTCCCCGACACGCCGCCCGGCTGTGCGGCTCCGCACATTCGCCCACGACAGCCGACACGCGACGCCGCCCCGCGCGCATACGCTGTCGGCGGCGTGGCCTATCTTGAACCGTCTGATCGAGTGCCGGAGCATCGAGGATTGCCAGGTGGACGACAACAGCGGGCTGTCGGCGGCTGAGCTGCTCGAGCTCAACCGCGACCTGCAGGGATCGCGCGCCATCCGGTTGCTGGCCACCCACAACCTCGCCCTGTACGCCACGCTGATGGAGCGCCACCTCGCCGACGGCGTGGTCAACGAGACCGAGCTGGTGGTCCGCCTGGAGCGCGACCTGGAGTCGCTGGACCACCCCGACGGGCAGAGCGGGCTGGCGCTGATCAAGAGCTGGGCCAGCCAGGGCTGGCTGCACCGCATCGTCGACGAACGCAGCGGCCAGAACATCTGCTACCTCACCCAGGACGCCCGCCGGGCGCTGGACTTCCTGCGCGGTATGCGGCGCAACGACACCATCGCCACCGGCGGGTCGCTGCACGGCATCGCCGCCCGGCTCAAGCAGGTGGCCATCAAGGTCGGCGGCGACCCGGCGCGGATCCGCAAGAGCATCGAGGAACAGATCGCCGCGCTGCAGGACGAACTCACCGCCCTCGACGCCGGGTACCGCCCGGAGCCCGACGTCACCGACTGCTACGACGAGGCCCGCGCCATCGCGCTGCAGATGGAGCGGATCGTCACCGACATCGGCCAGTACGGCACGATGATCGAACAGGCCACCGCCGCGCTCGACGAGCCGATCGAGGACAACGCCGACTACCGCGAACGCCAGCGCCAGCTCTACGACGACTTCCAGGCCGCCTGGGAGTCGGCCGGCCGCGACTCGCACCGGGCGTTCCTGCGGATGGTCAACGACCCCGATCAGCGGGCCGAGTTCGAGGCCGACGTGGCTGCGGTCGCCTCGGCGCTGCCGGACCTGGACCCGGCGCTGCGCAAGGTGATGACGAACTTCTTCGAGCTCGTCGGCCAGCAGATCGACGAGGTGGAGCGGATCCAGCAGCGTTGCGCGCAGCGGATCAAGCGGTTCACCGCGTTCGGCACCCTCGAGCAGAGCCGCGGCATCGCCCGCCAGCTCAACGACGCGATCGCCGCCGCCAGGGCGCTGCTGCGCACCTCGCTGACCGACTCCCGGCTCGACATCGAGGTGCCGCTGGCCCGCCACACCATCACCTCGGTCGGCGCGCTGAGCTTCAAGATCGGCGACCTGTCGGCGCCCAAGCCGGCCAAACCGGCCACCGGCGAGGTCGACCTCACCAGCTTCGCCGCCCTGACCACCCAGGTGGACGCGCCGGCGATGGCCGAACGCCTCAACGAGGCGATCGCCGCCGGGCCGGTGTCGCTGCCCGATGCGGTGGACCTCATCGGCCGCGGTGGAACCGGGGTGTACCTCGGGCACGTCATCGTGCTGTGGTCCTGGGCCACCAGACAACCCGGCGCCGATCCGCACGCCGAGTCGATCCCGGTGCGGTTCCGGTCGCTGGACGGCCGCGACCTGGCGATCGAAGTGCCGCGCCTGATGTTCACCGAACCGATCAGCCTGGCGGGAGCCGCAGCGTGACCACCGAACCCGACATCGACTTCAACAAGCTGCCGGAGGTCGACCAGAGCGCCCGGCCGCCGCAGCAGCGCCGCCCGCGTTTCGAAGGCGATGTGTCGGAGCTTCCCGACCGGGCCTGCTGGGCGCTGCAGCACCTGCTGACCCGCCGCTACATCAGCAACGAGTCCGACCCGGACCTGTACGCGTGGGTGATCGAGTACCGCGATCAACTGCGGGTGCGGCTCAGCGAACTCGACCTGATCCTGCGCGTCGTCGACGGACCGTACGAGAACGGCGGCGTCGCCTTCGTCGAGCAGGCACGCTATGAATCATCAAGGGGCGCAAAGCTGCTGCGTCGCGAGCCGCTCGGCACCTACGACTCGATCCTGGCGCTGCACCTGGCCCAGATGGTGCGCGCGGCCGGTGGGCAGAAGGTGGTGATCAGCCGGGAGGAGATGCACGCGCTGTTCGCCGGCGTGCTCAACGACACCGACCGCGACGCGGTCACCTTCGCCGCCCGTATCGACGGTGCGATCGCCCGGCTGACGTCGCTGGAGATCCTGCGCCGCAACCGCGACGACGAGGACAGCTACACCATCAGCCCGGTGATCACCGCGATCATGACCGCCTCGGTGATCACCGAGCTGCAGCAGCAGTTCGAGCAGTTGATGAAGGGCGAGACCGCAGCCGCCACCGACGACGAGGCGCCCGAGCACGAGGAGGACGTCGCCGACGATGACGACTGACCAGTTCCACCTGGCCCGGCTGCAGGTCATCAACTGGGGGGTGTTCGACGGGTACCACTCGATCCCGTTCAGCCGCGGCGGCGCGCTCATCGCCGGCGCCTCGGGCAGCGGGAAATCCTCGCTGCTGGACGCGATCTCGCTGGGTTTCCTGCCGTTCAACCGGCGCAACTTCAACGCCTCGGGCGACCAGACCGCGGCCGGGTCGAGCGCGGGCCGGCGCACCGTCGATAAGTACGTGCGCGGCGCCTGGGGTCAGCGCACCGAGAACGGCACCAGCCGGGTGATGTACCTGCGCGGCGAGGGCACCACCTGGTCGGCGGTGGCAGTCACCTACCGCAGCGACTCCGGCCGCACCGTGACCGGTCTGGTGCTCAAATGGCTCACCGGCGAGTCGCGGTCGGACTCGTCGAGCCGGTTCGCCATCGGCGACGGCGACCGCGACATCGAGGAGGTGTGCAACCGGTGGGCGGCGCGCCGGTTCGACACCTCGGTGTTCAAGGAGGACGGCTGGCGGTTCACCACCAAGGTGGAGTCGCAGTACCTGGCCCAGCTGTACGCGACCATCGGTATCCGCGCCTCCGACGCCGCCCAGCAGCTGCTCGGCAAGGCCAAGTCGCTGAAAAGCGTCGGCGGGCTGGAGCAGTTCGTCCGGGAGTTCATGCTCGACGAGCCGGAGAGCCTGGTCCGGCTGCCGGAGGCGCTCAAGCAGATCGACCCGCTGGTGGAGGCCCGCGAGTTGCTCGCCGTCGCGCAGCGCAAGCGCAAGATCCTCGGCGACATCGAGAAGATCCAGCAGCGCTACGCCTCCGAGTCGAGCGACCTGGGCATCATCGACCTGGTCGACATGCCGACGGTGCGCGCCTACACCGACCATGTGCGGCTGGCGCAGTGCCCCGAGCAGATCGCCCAGCTCGACTCGACCATCGAACAGCTCGACAACGAATACCAGGAGATCACCCGTCAGCTGAATCTGGCCAAGGCCGAGGCGGATTCGCTCAACGCGCAGATCAGCGGATCGGCGGCCGACCTCGCTCCGCTGCAGTCGCAGCTGACCGCCGCCGAGGCCGAGGCCGAGCAGGTGTCGCGCCGGCGCGCCGCCTACGAGGACCTGCTGAACGCCCACGGCATCGAGGTTCCCGAGACCGCCGAGGAGTTCTGGAACCTGCGGGAGGAACTGCTCGCCGAGGCCACCGAACTGCTCGCCCGCGCGGAACGGCAGCGCGAGGCGTCCACCGACGCCGAGTACGCGCAGAAGGCCGCCCGCATCGCCCGCGACGAGGCCGCCAAGGAACTGCGGCGCGTCGAGGCGGTCGGATCGGCGCTGCCGGAGTTCGCGCTGGCCATGCGCGAACAGATCTGCGCCGCCGTCGGGATCGATCCGTCGCAGCTGCCCTACGTCGCCGAACTGCTGGACCTGCGGCGCGATCAGACCCGCTGGCGGGTGGCGGTGGAGAAGGTGCTGCGCGGGGCGGGTCTGCGGCTGCTGGTGCCCGACGAGTACTGGGGCCCGGTGCTGCGGTTCGTAAACGAGACCAACATGCGGGGCCGGTTGGCGCTGCACCACGTTCGGACCAAGTTGTACGGCGCGGAACCGGCCGAGCTGGATCCGAAGACGTTGGCGGGCAAGCTGTTCGTGGTCAACCCCGACCATCCGTGCGCGGCCGAGGCGGTCGATGTGGTGGCCCACGCCGGCGACCACATCTGCGTCGACACCCCCGACGTGTTCGGCCGGTTCCGCCGGGCGGTCACCGACACCGGCCTGTACAAGGACTCCGACCGGCTGGCGATCAAGGACGACCGCCGCCCGGTGCGGCCATCGGAGTACCTGTACCAGGGCGATATCTCGGCCAAGATCAACGCGCTCACCATGGAGCTGGCCGCCGCCGAGGAGAACTATCAGGCCGCCCGCCGCAAGGCCGACGAGATCGCCGCGCAACGTCAGCAGTGGCGGGACCGGGCCGCGGCGTGCAAGGCCATCTGCGAACAATTCCCGCAGTGGAGCCAGATCGACACCGAGACCGCCGACGGGCACGCCGACCGGCTGCGGGAGCAGTACGAGCTGCTGCTGGCCGACAACCCGGACGTCGAGGCGCTGACGGCGCGCGCCGATGACTGCTGGGCCCAGATCCAGAAGCTGATGACCCGCCGCGGCGCGGTCGAGACCCGCCGCGACGAACTCGATCAGCGCCGCACCTGGCTGCTCGAACTGCAGGAGCGGCTCGCCCCGCCGTTCGTGTCCGAGCCGCTGACCGAGCTGCTGAACCGCTACGCCGCGCAGCTGCCGGTCACCCTGGAGCTGCTCGACCCGGAGCCGTACCGCGAGGCGCTGTTCGCTGCAATCAAACGGGAACGCGAACAGCTGCGGGAGAGCCGGCGCCGCTCCTACGACGAGCTGGCCCGCATCCTCAACACCTTCGACACCACGTTCCCGGACGCCATCCCCAACGACTCGGACGACTTCGACGAGCGGGTGCACGACTACGTCGCGTTGTGCCGCCACATCGACGAGCGCGAGCTGCCCGCCGCCTACGAACGGATGATGCGGCTGGTGACCGAACAGGCGCCGGACGCGATCCTGACCCTGCACCGGGTGGCCGAACAGGAGTCCCGCCGCATCGCCGATCAGATCGAGCGGGTCAACACCGGTCTGAGCGCGGTGGAGTTCAACCGCGGCACCCGGTTGACGCTGCGGGCCACCCCGCGGCAGCTGACCGCGGTGACCGAGCTGACCGAGATCGTCCGCGCGATCTCCCGGCGCGTCGCCGAGGTCGGGCTGGGCGACAAGCAGGCGATCATGGACCAGTACGCCGACATCCTGCGGCTGCGCAACCGGCTGGCGTCCGCCAACCCGGAGGACCGGGCCTGGACCCGCGACGCGCTCGACGTGCGCAACCGGTTCACCTTCGACTGCGCGGAGTGGGATGTGGCCACCGGCGAGCTGATCCGCACCCACTCCAACGCCGGCGACAACTCCGGCGGCGAGCAGGAGAAGCTGATGGCGTTCTGTCTGGCCGGCGCGCTGAGCTTCAACCTGGCCGACCCGGACAGCGACGACAACCGCCCGGTGTTCGCGCAGCTGATGCTCGACGAGGCGTTCTCCAAGTCCGACCCGCAGTTCGCCCAGCAGGCGCTGGAGGCGTTCCGCCGCTTCGGTTTCCAGCTGGTGATCGTCGCGACGGTGCAGAACGCGACGACGATCCAGCCCTATGTGGACAGCGTGGTGATGGTGTCGAAGACCGAGCCGTCCGGCCGCAATGCCCGCCCGGTGGCGTCGGTGACCACGCGCACCATCGCCGAGTTCTCCGCCCTGCGCCGGCAGATGACCTCCGAGCCCGCCGCCGCCGCGGTGTGACCGGGCCGAAGAGCTGCCAGAATCGGGCGGTGCCCCGGATTTCAGCAGCGGCGCGGACCCCGGTCAACGGGCGCGTCTCGCACTGGTTCACCGAGCTGCCCGCGCCCCGGGCTCCGCTGCCCGGCGACCGGGACGCCGACGTGTGCATCATCGGTGCCGGCTACACCGGACTCTGGACGGCCTACTACCTCAAACAGGCCGACCCGTCGCTGCGCATCGCCGTGCTGGAGGCGCGGTTCGCCGGATACGGCGCCTCCGGGCGCAACGGCGGCTGGTTGTCGGGGCTGGCCCCCGGCGACCGTAACCGGCTGGCGCGGCGGTACGGCCGCGAGCCGGTGCTGGCCTGGCAGCGGGCCCTCAACGAGGCGGTCGACGAGGTCATCGCGGTCGCCGACCGGGAAGGCATCGACTGCGGCGCGGTCAAGGGCGGCACCCTGCAGATTGCCCGCACCCGGGCGCAGGCCGCGCGACTGGCCGCCGAAGTCGCCGAGGAACGCGCCTGGCAGGTCGAAGGCATCACCGAGCTCAGCAAAGACGAAGTGCGGCAACGGATCGCGATCGACGGTGTGCTGGCCGGCTACCACACCCCGCACTGTGCGCGGATCCAGCCGGCCCGGCTGGTACGCGGACTGGCCGACGCGGTCGAACGGCTCGGTGTCGACATCCACGAGGACACCCCGGCCGTCGAGATCGGCCCGGGCCGGGTGCGCACCCCGGCCGGCACCGTGCGCGCCCCGGTGGTGCTGCGCGCCACCGAAGGCTTCACCGCGCGGCTGCCCGGGCTGCGGCGCCGTTGGCTGCCGATGAACAGTTCGATGATCGTGACCGAGCCGATCGGCCCCCGGTTGTGGGCCTCGATCGGCTGGCAGGGCCGCGAGACGCTGGGCGACACCGCCCACGGCTTCTTCTACGCCCAGCGCACCGTCGACGACCGGATCGCCATCGGCGGCCGCAGCGTGCCGTACCGGTTCGGCTCCCGCGTCGACCGGGACGGCGCGGTTCCCGAGCGCACCATCGCCCGGCTGACCGCGGTGCTGCGCACGATCCTGCCGCAGACCCGCGATGTGGCGATCGCGCACGCCTGGTGCGGGGTGCTCGCCGTCCCCCGGGACTGGCAGGCCACGGTGTCGTTTCATCCCGCCACCGGGCTGGGCGAGGCCGGCGGCTACGTCGGCCACGGCGTCACCGCCGCCAACCTGGCCGGGCGCACGCTGGCCGACCTGGTGCTCGGCCGGCGCACCCCGCTGACCGGGCTGCCCTGGGTCGGGCACCGGTCGCGCGACTGGGAGCCCGAACCGCTGCGCTGGCTCGGGGTGCGCGGGCTGTATCTGGCGTACCGCGCCGCCGACCGGCACGAGGCAACGGGACGGGCCGCGACCTCGCCGATCGCCCGGCTGGCCGACCGGATCACCGGCAAGCCGTGAAACGTCGGGCCGTCGGCATACCCTGATCCGGTGCACCGCACGGTCAGCGTCGTCTTCGCCGGACCGGTCAGCCCGGGGCTGACGCTGGCGCCGCTGCGCCGTGGCCGCGGCGATCCCTGTTTCCACGTCGCCCCCGACGGCGCGATCTGGCGGACCAGCCTGATGCGCACCGGGCCGGTGACCGCGCGGATCACCAAGTGCGCCCCCAACGTCGTCGACTGCGAGGCGTGGGGCGCCGGGGCGGCCGAGTTCGTCGACGCGGCGCCGGCCCTGCTCGGCTACGACGACGACGATTCCGGATTCCGTCCCACCGAGCCGACCATCGCCGCGGCGCGCCGCCGGGTCCCGCACCTGCGGCTGGGGCGTACCGGGCGGGTGCTCGAGGCGCTGATCCCGGCGATCCTGGAACAACGGGTGGCCGGTAAGGACGCGCGGCGGGCCTGGCGGAACCTGGTGACCGAGTTCGGCGCGCCCGCCCCGGGGCCCGCCCCCGCCCACCTGCGGGTGCCGCCCGCGCCCGAGGTGTGGCGGCGCATCCCGTCCTGGCGGTACCACCGCGCCAACGTCGACCCCGGCCGCGCCCGCACCATCGTCGCCTGCGCCCAGCGCGCGGACGCCCTCGAGCGGCTCGCGACCCGGCCCGCCGACCGGGCCGCCGCGGCGCTGATGTCGCTGCCCGGGGTGGGGCAGTGGACCGCCGCCGAGACCGTCCAGCGGGTGTTCGGCGACCCCGACACCCTCTCGGTAGGGGACTACCACCTGGCCCGGATGGTCGGTTGGAGCCTGCTCGGCCGGTCGATCGACGACGCGGCGATGGTGGAACTGCTCGCTCCGCTGCGCCCGCATCGGCACCGCGCCGTGCGGCTGTTGGAGGCCAGCGGGCTGGCGATCAATCCCCGCTTCGGTCCGCGTCAACCCATCCCGGTGCTGCGGTCCCTGTGACAGGGCGCCGGCGGTTTCGGCCGCCGGAAGCGGGGTATGCGTGGCTGCGACGCACCGGAAAGAACCATGCCCGCAACCATGGGCCCTACCGGCCCCGGCGCGCGAAGAAGAAGGAGCACCCCCATGAGCAAGTCCACCGCCGCGAAGTCCGACACCAAGGCGCACTACACCGTGCCCGGGATGACCGACAAAGAAGCCGACCAGGTGATCGAGCTGTTGCAGAAGCAGCTGTCCACCTACAACGACCTGCACCTGACTCTCAAGCACGTGCACTGGAATGTGGTGGGCCCCAACTTCATCGGTGTCCACGAGATGATCGACCCGCAGGTGGCGCTGGTCCGCGGCTACGCCGACGAGGTCGCCGAGCGGATCGCCACGCTGGGTGGGTCACCCAAGGGCACGCCGGGCGCCATCATCGCCGACCGCAGCTGGGACGACTACTCGCTCGGCCGCGACACCGTGGCCGCGCACCTGTCGGCGGTCGACCTGGTCTACAACGGTGTCATCGAGGACACGCGTAAGTGCATCGAGGAGACCGAGGAACTCGACCCGGTCACCAACGACATGCTCATCGGTCACACCGCCGAGCTGGAGAAGTTCCAGTGGTTCGTGCGCGCCCATCTGGAGAACGCCGGCGGGGCGCTCAAGCATGCGGGCGCGAGCACCGAGAAGGAAGCGGCCGGCAAGGCGCGCTGACCGCGACCGATGGCCGGAAGATGTTGATGCCCAACATCTTCCGGTCAATTGGTGCGTTCGGCGGCGGCTGACTCCCGGTCCAGCCGTTGCGCCCGGTACATGGTCGCGTCGGTGAGGTTGATCAACAGGTAGGAGACGCCCACCGCGACCAGCGCACACGGAACGACGGTGAACGAACCGGTCATCTCGGCGACCATGATCATCACCGCCAGTGGGGCGTGCGCGACACCGCCGAAGCACGCCATCATCCCCACTACCACGAAAACGCCTGGGGTGTCAGGGATTCCGGGCAGGTGGAACACCTCGCCCAGCCGCCACACCGCGGCGCCGACGAACGCGCCGATCACCACCCCGGGCCCGAAGATGCCGCCCGAACCGCCGGTGCCGATCGACAGCGACGTCGCCACGATCTTGGCCAGCGGCAGGATCAGCACCATCCACAGCGGGATCTGCATCAGCGTGTCGGCGGCGGTCGCCTTCTGCGCCCAGCCGTATCCGCTGGCCAGCACCGGTGGCAGCAGCAGCGCCAGCAGCCCGACCGCCAACCCGCCGAGCGCGGGTTTGATCACCTTGCCGCCGGGCAGCCGCTCGGTCAGCGCGACGGTGCCGTAGAAGATGCGGGCGTACAGGTACCCGAAAAGCGCTGCCACCGCGCCCAACACGACGAACCAGCCGAGCTCCAGCGGGTGCGAGAAACGGTAGTCGTCGGCGACGTAGCCGAACAGCGGATCGAACCCCAGGATCGAGCCGAACACCCCGAACGCGACCGCGGAGGTGATGAAGCCCGGGATCAGCACCTTGTACTCGAAATCGCGGCGGTAGAGGATCGACGCCGCCAGCACCGCCCCGCCGAGCGGCGCCCCGAAGATCGCGCCGATGCCCGAACCGATGCCCAGCGACACCAGGATGCGGCCGTCGTCGTCGGACAGGTTGAGCCACTTGGTCAGCAGCGACCCGATGCCGGCCGAAATCTGCGCAGCCGGGCCTTCCCGGCCCGCCGACCCGCCCGCGCCGATGGTCAGCGCGCTGCTGATGGTCTTGACGACGATCGCGCGGGCCCGCACCGCCCGCGGGTTGGTGTGCACGGCCTCGATGGCCGCATCGGTGCCGTGCCCCTCGGCCTCCGGGGCGAACTTGGCCACCAGCCACGCCGACACCAGCGCCCCGGCGCAGACCACCAGCGGAATCGCCCACGGCCGGTCGAATCCGGCCGAGCCCGGGTCGCCGCCGTCACCGATCGGCTTGGGGATGTGGTATCCGCCCAGGTAGCCCAGCAGGAATCGGCCGGCGTAGTCCAGCGCCAGATAGAACGTCACCGCGCCCAGGCCCGCCACGACACCCATCACCGGGCCGAGGATCATCCACTTGCGCACATAGCCTGAGCTCCGGATGAAACCGCCGACCCCTGGGGCGGCTCCGCGGGTCTCCGGCATGGTCTGTGATGCTATCGCGCAGTTCAGCGGTACGCAGTGAGTCGCGCGGTGATCGCGATTCTGCCGTCGGCGCCGATGGCGCGTGCCTCCGCGACTCCTGTGCTGCGCCCGGCATGCGAAGCTGTTGCCTCATAACGGGATTCGTCTCCGACGCGGAACTGGCGGACATAATTGACCCGCAGTGATCCGGTGCGCAGCGGTGGCCCGGCCCGGCCGGCGTTGACCGCGGCCGAGGCCACCAGCTCCAGCCCGATGGCCGACACCCCGCCGTGCACCACGCCGAGCAGGTTGTTCAGCACGGGGTCCGGCCGCTGCAGCAGCACCGCCGTCGCGCCGCCGGCCTCGGCGACCTCCACCCGCATCCGGTCGGCCAGGCTGCCCGGCGGTGGTGGGCCGGTGGGGCCGTCGGGGAAGTCCGCGAGATCGTCCGGCACGTCGATGAAGAAGGACCGCACGGTCGCGGCGGCCAGCGGGACGTCGCGATGGGTCAGTTCGCAGAGCGCCAGCCCGACCCGGCCCCGCTCGCCGAACGGCCGCGCGGTGGCGACCACCGGTTCGTCGGGGGCCGCGGCGACGACGTCGGTCGCATCGGGGCGTACCTCCAGCGACAACTCGCTGGACACCGTCCATTCGCCGTTGTGACGCCGGCGATGGTTGGCCAGCCCGCAGGTGTGGTCGACCAGCATGGCCAGCGGCGCGATCGTGGGTGCGCCGGTCAGCGGGTTGACCAGGCCGCCGACGGGAATCGAGGCGATGCACTCGTCGTCGGCTTCCCGGTGGGTGACCACCCCGAACCGGCCCAGCGGACTGTTCAGTGGATAAAACATCGACCTCCAGCCTGACGCACCGCGGTGCACCCATACCTCGTAGGGGTATCCGCCCCGGGCCGGACCGGGTGGGTCCGGCGCCCGGCAACGGTCCGTTACAAACGAAAACCGTTGCCGTACCGGTGGATACGCACTGGCGTGGGCGCCGGGCCGGCCGGATGCGGGCCGCGGCGACGAGCCGGACGCCGGCCCGGCTGTCCGAAGAACGATCTCTAAGAATCTGGCTAGGCTTTGCGCAAACCCGCCGCATCGGGTCCGGCCACGTCCAGCCGATCGATCTGTCTGGTCAGCAAATGCGGGCGACGTCGTGGTCCGAAGTGTGACGTTGCTCGCAGGACCGGAGCCCGGTCGATCGTTACGCGAAAGTTACTTGCGGACAACAATTTCGGTGCTCAACGCCCGGTTCGGTGCGGTATCGGCAGCTCATGGAATGAATATTTGGGTAGGCAAACCTAAGTTGGCATGTCAGGGGCTGTTTGACATATCGTTTTCACCACTTGCGGCGATTGGTTACGGGCCGGCGTTCGATGCTGCACAAAGGCACCACCCATAGCTGAACCGGCGGACATCGATGTCCGCTTGAGTCGAGCCTGGTAGACGTGCAGAAAAGGGTAGGTGGGAATGGCGCCCATTTCCGGGAGTGGCCCTAGCTCCTCCAGGACGCGGGGACTGTACAACCCTGCGTTCGAACACGACGCCTGCGGTGTCGCGATGGTGGCCGACATGTACGGCCGGCGCAGCCGCGACATCGTCGACAAGGCGATCACCGCGCTGCTGAACCTCGAGCACCGCGGGGCGCAGGGCGCCGAGCCGAACACCGGCGACGGGGCAGGCATCCTGATCCAGGTGCCCGACGAGTTCCTCCGCGAGGTCGTCGATTTCGACCTGCCCGAACCCGGCTCCTACGCCACCGGCATCGCGTTCCTGCCGCAGTCCTCGAAGGACGCGTCCCTGGCCTGTGAGGCGGTCGAGAAGATCGCCGAGGCCGAGGGCCTGCAGGTGCTGGGCTGGCGGGAGGTGCCGATCGACGACTCGACGATCGGCGCGCTGGCACGCGACGCCATGCCGACCTTCCGGCAGCTGTTCCTCGGCGGCGCCTCCGCAATGGACCTCGAGCGCAAGGCCTACGTGGTGCGCAAGCGCGCCGAGCACGAGCTGGGCACCAAGGGCCCCGGTCAGGACGGTCCCGGCCGCGAGACCGTGTACTTCCCCAGCCTGTCCGGCAAGACCTTCGTCTACAAGGGCATGCTGACCACCCCGCAGCTGCGGGCGTTCTACCTCGATCTGCAGGACGAGCGGGTCAAGAGCGCGCTGGGCATCGTGCACTCGCGGTTCTCCACCAACACCTTCCCGTCCTGGCCGCTGGCGCACCCGTTCCGGCGCATCGCACACAACGGTGAGATCAACACCGTCACCGGCAACGAGAACTGGATGCGGGCGCGGGAGTCGTTGATCCGCACCGACCTGTTCGGCGGTCAGGACCTGGAGAAGGTCTCGCCGATCTGCACCCCGGGCGCTTCCGACACCGCGCGCTTCGACGAGGTGCTCGAACTGCTGCACCTCGGTGGGCGCAGCCTGCCGCACGCGGTGCTGATGATGATCCCCGAGGCGTGGGAGCGTCACGAGTCGATGGACCCCGCGCGGCGGGCGTTCTACCAGTACCACGCATCGCTGATGGAGCCGTGGGACGGCCCGGCGTCGATGACCTTCACCGACGGCACCGTGATCGGTGCGGTGTTGGACCGCAACGGTTTACGGCCGTCGCGCATCTGGGTCACCAAGGACGGCCTGGTGGTCATGGCCTCGGAGGCCGGCGTGCTGCCGCTCGACCCGTCCACCGTGGTGCGCAAGATGCGGCTGCAGCCCGGCCGCATGTTCCTGGTCGACACCGCCCAGGGCCGCATCGTCGACGACGAGGAGATCAAGGCGCAGCTGGCGGCCGAGCACCCCTACCAGGAGTGGCTGGACCAGGGGCTGTTCCACCTCGACGAGCTGCCGCAGGGTGACTACGTGCGGATGCCGCACGAGCGAGTCGTGTTGCGGCAGTTGGTGTTCGGCTACACCAACGAGGAGCTCAACCTGCTCGTCGCGCCGATGGCGCAGACCGGTGCCGAGCCGATCGGCTCGATGGGCACCGACACCCCGATCGCGGTGCTCTCGCAGCGCCCGCGCATGCTCTACGACTACTTCCAGCAGTTGTTCGCGCAGGTGACCAACCCGCCGTTGGACGCCATCCGTGAGGAGTGCGTGACCAGCCTGCAGGGCACCGTCGGGCCGGAGGGCGACCTGCTCAACCCGGGCCCGGACTCGTGCCGCCAGATCGTGCTGCCGCAGCCGATCCTGCGCAACCACGAACTGGCCAAGCTGATCAACCTGGATCCCGATCAGGAGATCAACGGCCGCAAGCACGGCCTGCGCACCGCGGTCATCCGCTGCCTGTACCCGGTCAACCGGGGTGGCCAGGGCCTCAAGGAGGCGCTGGACAAGGTCCGCGCCAAGGTGTCGGAGGCCATCCGCGAGGGTGCCCGCATCATCGTGCTGTCCGACCGGGAGTCCAACGAGTCGATGGCGCCGATCCCGTCGCTGCTGGCGGTCTCGGCGGTGCACCATCACCTGGTCCGCGACCGCACCCGCACCCAGGTCGGCCTGGTCGTGGAGACCGGCGACGCCCGCGAGGTGCACCACATGGCGTGCCTGGTCGGCTTCGGCGCCGCCGCGATCAACCCGTACATGGCGTTCGAGTCGATCGAGGACATGATCGACCGCGGCATCATCACCGGCATCGACCGCGAGACCGCCAAGGCCAACTACGTCAAGGCCGCGGGCAAGGGCGTGCTCAAGGTGATGAGCAAGATGGGCATCTCCACGCTGGCGTCCTACACCGGTGCGCAGCTGTTCCAGGCCATTGGTATCAGCCAGCAGGTGCTCGACGAGTACTTCACCGGTCTGACCTGCGCGGTGGGCGGTGTCGATCTCGACGACATCGCCAACGACGTCGCGGCCCGGCACCGGCTGGCCTACCTGGACCGGCCGTCGGAGTGGGCGCACCGCGAACTCCCGGTGGGCGGTGAGTACCAGTGGCGCCGCGAGGGCGAGTACCACCTGTTCAACCCGGAGACGGTGTTCAAGCTGCAGCACTCGACGCGCACCGGGCAGTACGAGATCTTCAAGGAGTACACCAAGCTCGTCGACGATCAGAGCGAGCGGATGGCCTCGCTGCGCGGCCTGCTGCGGTTCAAGGAGGGGGTGCGCCCGCCGGTGCCGATCGAGGAGGTCGAACCGGCCAGCGAGATCGTCAAGCGGTTCTCCACCGGCGCGATGAGCTACGGCTCGATCTCCGCCGAGGCGCACGAGACCCTGGCGATCGCGATGAACCGCCTCGGCGCGCGGTCGAATTCGGGTGAGGGCGGCGAGAGCTACGACCGCTTCGAGCGCGACCCCAACGGTGACTGGCGGCGCAGTGCGATCAAGCAGGTCGCCTCCGGACGGTTCGGAGTGACCAGCCACTACCTGACCAACTGCACCGACATCCAGATCAAGATGGCGCAGGGCGCCAAGCCCGGTGAGGGCGGTCAGCTGCCCGGCAAGAAGGTATACCCGTGGGTGGCCGAGGTGCGGCACTCCACGCCGGGCGTGGGCCTGATCTCCCCGCCGCCGCACCACGACATCTACTCGATCGAGGACCTCGCCCAGCTCATCTACGACCTGAAGAACGCCAACCCGCAGGCGCGCATCCACGTCAAGCTGGTGAGCGAGAACGGGGTCGGCACGGTCGCGGCCGGCGTCTCCAAAGCGCACGCCGACGTGGTGCTCATCTCCGGGCACGACGGCGGTACCGGCGCCTCGCCGCTGACCAGCCTCAAGCACGCGGGTGCTCCCTGGGAGCTCGGCCTGGCCGAGACCCAGCAGACGTTGCTGCTCAACGGTCTTCGTGACCGGATCGTGGTGCAGGTCGACGGCCAGCTCAAGACCGGCCGGGACGTGGTGATCGCCGCGCTGCTGGGGGCCGAGGAGTTCGGTTTCGCCACCGCACCGCTGGTGGTGTCGGGCTGCGTGATGATGCGCGTCTGCCACCTCGACACCTGCCCGGTCGGCGTGGCCACCCAGAACCCGGAGCTGCGCAAGCGGTTCACCGGCAAGCCCGAGTTCGTCGAGAACTTCTTCATGTTCATCGCCGAAGAGGTCCGCGAACTGATGGCCAAGCTCGGCTTCCGCACCTTCAACGAGATGGTCGGCCAGGTCGGGGTGCTCGACACCACCCGGGCCGCCGAGTACTGGAAGGCGCACAAGCTGGACCTGACGCCGATCCTGCACGAGCCGGAGTCGGCGTTCATGAACCAGGACCGCTACTGCAGCTCCAAGCAGGACCACGGCCTGGACAAGGCGCTGGACCAACAGTTGATCGCGATGTGCCGGGAGGCCATCGACCACGGCACCCCGGTGCGGTTCTCGACCAAGATCAGCAACGTCAACCGCACCGTCGGCACCATGCTGGGTCACGAGGTCACCAAGGCCTACGGCGCCCAGGGGCTGCCCGACGGCACCATCGACATCACCTTCGACGGTTCGGCCGGCAACAGCTTCGGTGCGTTCGTGCCGCGCGGCATCACGCTGCGGGTGTACGGCGACGCCAACGACTATGTCGGCAAGGGCCTGTCCGGTGGCCGAATCGTCGTGCGGCCCTCCGACGACGCGCCGGACGACTTCGTCGCCGAGGACAACATCATCGCCGGCAACGTGATCCTGTTCGGCGCCACCAGCGGTGAGATGTTCATCCGCGGTCAGGTCGGCGAACGGTTCGCGGTGCGCAACTCCGGCGCCCACGCCGTGGTGGAGGGCGTCGGTGACCACGGCTGCGAGTACATGACCGGCGGCCGGGTGGTGATCCTGGGGCCGACCGGCCGCAACTTCGCGGCGGGCATGTCCGGCGGGATCGCCTACGTCTACGACCCGCAGGATGCGCTGCCGCGCAACCTCAACGGTGAGATGGTCGAACTCGAGGGCCTCGACGACGAGGATCGCGAGTTCCTCCGCGGCTTCATTCAGGCGCATGTCGATGCCACGGATTCCGCTGTCGGACAGCGGATCCTCGACGACTGGGATAACAAAGTGCAGCACTTCACCAAGGTGATGCCCCGCGACTACAAGCGGGTGCTCGAGGCGATAGCCGAGGCGGAGCGCACCGGCGCTGACGTCAACGAAGCGATCATGGCGGCCGCCAGTGGCTGATCCGCGCGGCTTTTTGAAGTACACCCAGCGCGAACTGCCGGCTCGCCGTCCGGTGCCGGTGCGGATCCGCGACTGGAAAGAGGTGTACGAGGAGTTCTCCCTCGACACCCTGCAGAAGCAGGCCACCCGGTGCATGGACTGCGGTATTCCGTTCTGCCACAACGGGTGCCCGCTGGGGAACCTCATCCCGGAGTGGAACGACCTGGTGCGCACCGGGCGGTGGCGCGACGCCATCGAGCGGCTGCACGCGACCAACAACTTCCCGGAGTTCACCGGGCGGCTGTGCCCCGCGCCGTGCGAGGGATCCTGCGTGCTCGGCATCAACCAGGATCCGGTGACCATCAAGCAGATCGAGGTCGAGATCATCGACAAGGCCTTCGACGAGGGCTGGGTCACCCCGGTGCTGCCGTCGGCCAAAACCGGCAAGCGGGTCGCGGTGGTGGGCTCCGGACCGGCCGGGCTGGCCGCCGCCCAGCAGCTGACTCGGGCCGGCCACGAGGTGACGGTCTTCGAGCGCGCCGACCGCATCGGCGGGCTGCTGCGCTACGGCATCCCGGAATTCAAGATGGAGAAGCGCCACATCGACCGGCGCCTGGCCCAGATGGAGGCCGAGGGCACGGTGTTCCGGCCCGGCGTCAACGTCGGCGTGGACATCACCGCTCAGCAGCTGCGCCAGCAGTTCGACGCGGTGGTGCTGGCCGGCGGCGCGACCGCCTGGCGCGATCTGCCGATCCCGGGCCGCGACCTCGACGGCATCCATCAGGCCATGGAGTACCTGCCGCTGGCCAACCGGGTGCAACTCGGCGACCCGATCACCGATGAGGACGGCCAGCCGCCGATCACCGCGAAGGGCAAGCGGGTGGTCATCGTCGGCGGCGGCGACACCGGTGCCGACTGCCTGGGCACGGCGCACCGCCAGGGCGCGATCAGCGTGCACCAGTTCGAGATCATGCCGCGCCCGCCGGAGACCCGGGCGCCGTCCACCCCGTGGCCGACCTACCCGCTGATGTTCCGGGTCTCCTCGGCGCACGAGGAGGGTGGCGAGCGGGTCTACTCGGTCAACACCGAGGAGTTCATCGGCCGCGACGGCAAGGTCGTCGGCCTGCGCGCCCACGAGGTGCGGATGGTCGACGGCAGGTTCGAGAAGGTCGAGGGCACCGACTTCGAGCTGCCCGCCGACCTCGTGCTGCTGGCGATGGGCTTCGTCGGCCCGGAGCGCCAAGGCCTGCTGACCGATCTCGGGGTGGAGTTCACCGACCGCGGAAACGTCGCGCGCGACGACAACTTCCAGACCTCGGTGCCGGGGGTGTTCGTCGCCGGTGACATGGGCCGCGGCCAGTCGCTGATCGTGTGGGCGATCGCCGAGGGCCGGGCGGCCGCGGCCAGCGTGGACCGCTACCTGATGGGGCGCACCGCGCTGCCCGCGCCGATCAAGCCCACGTCGATGCCCCAGCGCTGACGACCCAGCGCTGACGACCCAGCCGTGACGACCCAGCCGTGACGACCCAGCCGTGACGACCCAGCCGTGACGACCCAGCGCTGACGTGGCCGGGCGGGGCCCGGTCGGAAGGACGAACCGGGCATCCGCCGGCCGCGCGCGGTGATCCGGACAGCGGGTGTGTCGGCACCCGAGTTCGTTAGTCACACCAGTCACACCAAAAACATCAGATTATTTCTCGGCGTGCCTGGTGTGATTTGCCACACGGTGGGTGTGTAATGGCTGCACCAGGATCGTCGCGCCGCGTGAGCGGCGATCCGCCACCGGTAGCGACACAGGAGTTGTACCGTGTACCGACACTCGCTCTCCCGTTCACGGTTCGGTCGAATCGCCTGGTCACTGTTGCGTCACCCGATCAAGAGCCGCGAGTTCCCGGCCAAGGCGGAACGGCTGGTCACGCCCGACGAACTGGCCCGCTACGGGATCTGCTGACGCGCCCGGACACGCCGCCGGGGTGCCGGGGCGCGGTTTGCCGGCCGCCGACCGCTGCGGCCCTGACCGTCAGGCGGTCAACAACCCGGACCGGGTGATGGCATCGGCCAGCGGTTCCAGCACCGCCGGGTCGTGCGGCGGCGGCAGGTAGACGATCGCCAGTTGCAGACCCTGCTCGCCGAGTGCGGCCGCCTCCTCGATGACCTTGTCGTAGTTGCGGTCCGCGTCGAGCCGGACATGCGCCGACAACAGGATCTCGGACGGGTCGCGGCCGATGTCGGCACAGTGCGCGGCCAGCACGTCGCGTTTGCGCGCGAACTCCTCGGGGGTGCCGCCGACGAAGTTCCAGTGCTGGGCATACCGCGCGGTGATCCGCAGGGTGCGCTTCTCCCCGCTGCCGCCGATGCAGATCGGCGGGTGCGGCCGTTGCGGTCCCTTGGGTTCGTTTCGGGCGTCCTTGAGTTGATAGAACCGCCCGTTGAAGGTGGTCGTCTCCTGGCTGAGCAGGCCGATCAGCACCTGGCAGGCCTCCTCGAAACGGTCGAGCCGGTCCTTGATCGAGCCGAGTTCGATGCCGTAGGCGCCGGATTCCTCCTCGTTCCAGCCGGCGCCGATGCCCAGTTCGAGCCGACCGTCGGAGATGATGTCGAGGGCTGACGCCATGTTCGCCAGCACCGCCGGGTGCCGGTAATGAATCCCGGTGACCAGCACGCCGACTCGCAGCCGGGTGGTTGCCTGGGCCAGCGCGGTGGTGGTGACCCAGCCCTCCAGACACGGTCCGGTCGAGTCGGAGAAGATCGGGTAGAAGTGGTCGAAGGTCCAGCCGGATTCGAAGACGTCGATCTCGTCGGCGGCCCGCCAGACGGCGAGCATGTCGGCCCAGGTGGTGTGCTGCGGAGCGGTCTTGAACGCGAATCTCACCATGCCGAGGGTAACCCTGTTGTGGCGATCAGGCACATTGGGCGCGTTGGTCTTTCGGTTACGCGCGCGTCAGTCGGTGTTGCCGTACTCGTTGAACCAGTGCGCCAGTTTGCCGCGCCGGCTGACCGCCCGTAGCCGTCGCTCGGTGGCCGCGCGGGCCCTGGGGGTGGTGACGATGAGCAGTTCGTCGCCGACCGCGATGCGGGTGTCGGGTTGCGGGACGAACGCCTGACCGTTGCGGATGATCAACGGGATGACCGCCGGGTCCGGCAGCCGCAGTTCCAGTACCGAGACGTTGTGCAGCCGCGAGGAGTCCTGCACGGTCATGGTCAACAGTTCGGCGTCCAGCACGTCCAGCGGCGCGGCCTCGACCTGGATCTCGCGGGTGGCCTCCTTGGGAATGAGCCGCAACCAGTTGGCCACCAGCGGCAGACTCGGCCCCTGGATCAGGGTGAACACCACCACCAGCACGAACACGATGTTGAGCAGGCGCTCGCTGCCGGGCACCCCGCCGACGATCGGGAAGGTCGCGAAAACGATGGGCACCGCGCCACGCAGCCCCGCCCAGGACAGGAAAGCCTGTTCCCGCCAGGGGATTCGGAAGCCGGCGAGTGAGACCAGCACCGACAGCGGCCGGGCGAACAACAACAGCACCAGGCCGACGACGATCGCGGGCAGCACGTCGTCGACCAGATCGCTGGGGTCGACCAACAGCCCGAGCAGCACGAACAGCCCGATCTGGGCGAGCCAGGCCAGCCCCTCGGCGAACGAACGGGTGGCCGAACGGTGTGGCAGACCGGTGTTCGCGAGGATGAGCCCCGCGACGTAGCTCGCGAGGAACCCGCTGGCGTGGGCGGCGCCGGCGGTCGCGAAGGCGACCAGACCGAACCCGAAGGTGGCGAGCGGATACAGCCCGGAGGCGGGCAGCGCGATGCGGCGCAGCGCGAACGAACCGGCGAAGCCGCAGGCCGCTCCGATCGCGGCGCCGGCAGCGAGTTCGTAGAGCACCGTCAGCAGCGTGTGCACCGGGGTGAGTTCCAGCGGTGTGGTGCTGAACAACAGCACCAGGATCACCGCGGGGGCGTCGTTGAACCCGGACTCCGCCTCCAGCAGGCCGACGAGCCGACGCGGCAGCGGAACCACCCGCAGCACCGAGAACACCGCGGCCGCGTCCGTCGACGACAGGATCGCACCCAGCAGCAGGGCCAACTGCCAGTCGAGCCCGAGCAGCAGATGTGCGCCGACGGCGGTGACGATCATGCTCACCGCGACGCCGACGGTGGCCAGCACCCCGGCCGGTGCGAGTACCCGGCGGATATCGGAGAACTTGGTGGTCAGACCGCCTTCGATCAGGATGATCGCCAGCGCCACCGTGCCCAGGTGATCGGCGAGCTCGTAGTTGTCGAACTGCAGCCCCAGGCCGTCCTCGCCGACGATGATGCCGACCGCCAGGAACAGCAGCAGGGTGGGCAGGCCCAGCCGGGTGGCGAACCGGGTGGCCGCGACACTCGCCAGCAGGATCAGCGCACCAGCCAGCACCACCAGGTACAGCTGATGCAAGGTCATCTCGGGTCCATCCGGGGTTCGGGGCGGGCGGCTGCCGTTATCACACCTACCATGGCCCACCGGTGCCGTGCTCGTCGTCGGTGCGCGAGCGCGACGCCGCCGCGTGCGTCACTATGAACCCATCATGAAGTCCTGGTTCGGTCTCCGCCGGTCCACCGGCCGGTCCCAGCGTCGCAACGACGAACGGCAGCCGATGCGCATCGGCGTCGCCGGGGCGGGCGCCGTGGGCCGGGCGGTGGCGCGCGAGCTGGTCTCGTACGGACACAAGGTGCTGTTGATCGAGAACAACATGCGCCACTTCGAACCGCGTTCGGTGCCGGACGCGGACTGGTTGTTCGCCGACGCGTGCGAGCTGGCCATGCTGGAGGAGGCCGGCATCCACACCTGCGATGTGATGATCACCGCCACCGGGGACGACAAGGCCAACCTCACCGCGTCGCTGCTCGCCAAGACCGAGTTCGGGGTGGGCCGCGTGGTGGCGCGGGTCAACGACATGCGAAACCAGTGGCTGTTCAACGAGGCCTGGGGCGTCGACGTGGCGGTGTCGGCGCCGGCCGCCCTGGTGGCCGCCATCGAGGGCGCGATCGACGTCGGCCATGTGGTCCGGCTGATGGAGCTGCGGCAGGGTCAGGTCAGTCTCGCGAAACTCACGCTTGCCGAAGATGATTCGTGGGTCGGTCGGCGGCTCGGCGACGTGTCGCTGCCGGAGGGCGGCAGGCCCGCGATAATCGTGCGCGCCGGCGGCCTGGTGGCGCCGCGGTCCGACGAGGTGCTCCGGGCCGGCGACGAGATCCTGTTCTTCGCCGCCGGTGCCCAGCTCAACCAGGCGGCTGTGTTGGTGCAGGAGGCGCTCCGGCCGCTGGCCTGACTCAGGTCGGGGGTCAATGCGTTTCGCTCAGCGTCACATGGTGACGGGCGTGTTCGATCGCCTCTTCCAGAGAATCCATCAGATGGTTCTCGTGGCGCAGCGACTCGAACACCCCGACATTGGTCAGCAGGTCCATGTGCTCGGGCCGAACGCCCTTGATGATCACCGTGATTCCGCGCTTCTCAAGTTCGGTGGCGATGTAGGCCAGCGAGTTCGCGCCGGTGGCGTCGAGCAGGCCGAGCTGTGACAGCCGGATGATGACCACCTCGGTGTGCGGGTGGTCCGCGTCGACGATCGCATTCGAAATACGTTCGGCCACACCGAAGAACATCGCTCCGTCCAGTCGCAGCAGGGCGATTCGGTCATCGCCGGGCCGGGGCGGACCGGGCAGCTCCTCACGCACCACGCTGCTGCGGCGGGCCACCCCGCGCAGCACGAAGAACGCCGCGACCAGCACGCCGATCTCGACCGCCTCGATGAGGTCGAAGCAGATGGTGATGAGCGCGGTGATCACGAACGTCACCGCATCCGATCGGGTGGACCGCAGGATCTTGCGCACCGTGCCCGCCGAGATCATCCGGAACGACGTCACCATCAGCACCCCGGCGAGCGCCGACAGCGGGATCGCCGAGACCGGCCCGGTGGCCAGGTACACCACTCCGAGCAGCACCAGCGAGTGCACTATCGCCGACAGCCGGGTACGGGCGCCGGATCGCACGTTGACCGCGGTGCGCGCGATCGCGCCGGTGGCCGGCATACCGCCGAAGAGCCCGGAGGCGACCGACGCGAGACCCTGTCCCACCAACTCGCGGTCGGGGTCGTAGGGGCCGGTGGCGGCCATGGTCGCGGCCACCCGCGCCGACAACAGCGATTCGATGGCGGCCAGCGCCGCGATCGCCAGCGCCGCACCCACCAGTTCGCGCAGGGCGCCCAGATCGGCGTGCGGCAGCACCGGGGTGGGCAGATGCGAGGGCAGCTCGCCGATGGTCGCCACCGAGATCCCGCCGACCGTCACCACGACCGACACCACGATCACCGCGGTCAGCGACTCCGGGATACCGCGGTGGATCCGCGGGAGCACCGTCATCATCGCCGCGACCGCGGCCACCACGCCCAGTGTCTTGACCGCGATCGACCAGTCGGCGTGGGTGACGACCTGCCACGCCGCGGCCAGGGTCCGGGCTCCCTCCGGCGCCCGCTGACCGAACGCGGCGGGGATCTGTTGCAGGAAGATGATGGCCGCGATGCCCAGGGTGAAGCCCTCGATCACCGGCCAGGGGATGAACGTCACCGCCCGCCCCAGCCCGGTGACGCCCGCGGCCAGCACGATCAGCCCGGCCAGCACCGTCACCAGCGCGATGCTGCCCAGGCCGTGCTCGGCGACGATCGGTGCGAGCACCACCGCCATCGCCCCGGTCGGGCCGGACACCTGCACATGCGAGCCGCCGAACACGGCCGCGACCAGGCCCGCGACCACGGCGGTGATCAGCCCCGCGGCCGCGCCGACACCCGAGCTGAGACCGAACGCCAACGCCAGCGGCAGCGCCACCACACCGACGGTGACGCCGGCGAGAATGTCGCGCTTCCACGACCTGGGCAGTCCCGCGTAGTCGCGGCGGCTGGGCAGGAGACGGTTCAGCGTGCCGGCTGCGGCGGCGATCACTCGCTGCCTCCGATCGGGGGCAGGGCCTGGAATGCCTCCCACTGGTCGCGTTGGGCGCCGAGCACATCGGCGAGGAACGACCGGGCGGTGACCAGCAGATCGGCGACCTTCGGGTTGGCCAACTCGTAGCGCACGGTGTTGCCGGTGCGTTCGGCGCGGACCACCTGGTGGCGCTTCAGCACACCGAGGTGCTGGGACAGCAGGGTGGGTTCCAGGCCGGTCTCGGCCAGGATGTCGGACACCGGGGTGGGGGCGCCGCGGGTGGACAGGATCTCCAGTACCCGGATGCGCGCCGGATGGGCGAGCGCCTTGAACAGGTTCGCCTTGATCTCGTAGAGCGGTTGCTCCGGACTACCCAGAAAGCTGTGCGGCATGTGTCACGAATCACTAAATTGATGAATTGAAGAAAATCTCAATTGATCGTAGCGGGGCGGTACCCGGGTGGCAAACTGGGCAGACTGGAGGGATGGACCCCGTCACCGCGCTGCGCCAGATCGCCTACTACAAAGACCGGGCGCGGGAGGACCCGCGGCGGGTGATGGCCTACCGGCGGGCGGCCGACGTGATCGAGAAGCTGAGCGACGAGGAACGGCAGCGCCATGGAGCGGCCGACAGCTGGCAGACCCTGCCCGGGATCGGGCCCAAGACCGCGAAGGTGATCGCCCAGGCCTGGGCCGGCCGGGTGCCCGACGCTCTCGCCGAACTACGTTCCGGGGCAGAGGATCTCGGCGGTGGCGAGCTGCGCGCCGCACTGCGCGGCGATCTGCACGTGCACTCGAACTGGTCCGACGGATCGGCGCCGATCGAGGAGATGATGCTGGCGGCGCGCGAGCTCGGCCATGAGTACTGTGCGCTGACCGACCACTCGCCGCGGCTGCGCATCGCCAACGGTCTGTCCGCGGACCGATTGCGCCGCCAACTCGACGTGATCGACGAACTGCGCGAAACCGTTGCCCCGCTGCGGATTCTGACCGGCATGGAGGTCGACATCCTGGAGGACGGCTCGCTGGATCTGCCGGAGGACCTGCTCGAGCGGCTCGACGTGGTGGTCGCGAGCGTGCACTCCAAGCTGGCGATGGACGAGGCCGCGATGACCCGGCGCATGGTGCGGGCGGTGAGCAATCCGCACACCGATGTGCTGGGCCACTGCACGGGACGGCTGGTCAGCGGGGGTCGGGGCATCCGTCCGGAGTCCAGGTTCGACGCGGAGAAGGTGTTCGCCGCCTGCCGCGATCACGGCACCGCGGTGGAGATCAACTCCCGGCCCGAGCGGCGGGATCCGCCGACCCGGTTGCTCAACCTCGCGCTGGAGATCGGTTGCGTCTTCGCGATCGACACGGATTCGCACGCACCGGGCCAGCTGGAGTTCCTCGGCTACGGCGCGCAGCGGGCGCTGGATGCCGGGGTGCCGGCCGAGCGCATCGTCAACACCTGGCCCGCCGAGCGGCTGCTGTCCTGGACCGGCTCCTGAGGTTTCGGTGCGCCCGCGCCGCTGACCGCCCCGACCGAGCGGTGACCGTTTTCCCAGGTGGGGGCGGGTATCTCAACTCGTGCCGAAATCGTTACGAACTCTTGCCCTGAAACTGTCGAGTACGTTAATTTGTGATCGACATCAATGCAACGAGTGGTCGGGGGCCCACGCGGCGGAGTGGGAGGTGCCGGTCATGGGTGTTCTCTCCAGCACGGACCAGCTGGCGTCGAAGGTCGGCGGCGTGGCGGTCGCACTGGGACTCGGTCTGGCGATCACCACGGGCAACGGGGTGGCGCTGGCCGAGGAGTCGGAGTCGGGGTCGGGAGCGGAGACAGCTGCGGGTTCCGACGCGGGCGCATCGCCCGGCGCGGGTGAGTCGGCCGGCGCGGGTGAGTCGGCCGAGGACCCGGCCGCCTCGCAAAGCTCCTCCACCGCAGTGGCACCGCGCCGCACGGGGCACCGGCGACCGACCGTGCGGCTCAACGGCCAGGTGGTCACGGCCGACACCGGCCGCGAGGTACGCGGCGAGAAAAGCGATTTCGTCCGGAATCCGGGGCCTGGTGGCAACCGGCGCGCGGGCACCAAGCCACGAGACGACGGGGCCGCCGAGCACCAGAACGCGTCGGGGGAGTCGGACCACAAAGAGTCCACGGGGCCGTCGCCGGATACCTCACCCGATCCATCGCCGG
>Ga0310821_100150_pt1 | contig 65985 bp, 63 predicted proteins | sample P4_ome_FD_201300 | JGI IMG/M metagenome (GOLD analysis project Ga0310821, IMG submission 201300) | Sorghum-adapted microbial communities from Joint BioEnergy Institute, Emeryville, California, United States - P4_Day56_Rep1 | ecosystem: Engineered > Bioreactor > SSF (Solid state fermentation) >...
CCGCTCGGCGGTGCGCTGCCAGGGTCCGGCGCCGATCACCGCGGTCGCCTCGGCGTCGATCAGCTCTTGGTACAGGTGCTCGGTCGCGGCCCTGATCCGGTCGCTGACCTCGGTGTCCTTCAGTGCAGCCAGCAGCTCGAGCAGGGCAGACTGGTCCATAGCCATCGTGCGATGTGTCCTCACTGTGAGTTCCCTAGTCCGGTCTCACTGACCATCGCACGATGGCCTTGCTCGTCATGAACACCACGACGAACAAGATCGAGAACTACACCACCTCGCGGGACGTCACCCTGGCGATTCCTGCGCCAGGCACAAGCACCACTCCAACACCCCGATCCGCACCGCCTCCGCGAGGGTCCTCGCGCGGTCACCTTCACGGCTGTTCCTGGGTGGCCACACGGCACAAGGAGACGTCGGCGTCGACGTCGGGCGCGTCGGCCTGCAGGCGCACGCCGGCCCGTTGGTGCGACGGCCAGGAGGGACCTTCTCCGGAGCGGTGGCAACCGCGGCCCGGCAGGGTCGTCGGGCGCACGAGCCCCGCGCGGAGCTCGCCCGGGTCACGCTCCCGCCCCACAGGTCCCACCATCCTGCTCCTGAGGAACACCGAGATCTCCGTGACTGGGCGCGCACTCAAGTGGGAACTCATTTCGGCCGAGGTCAACAACACCCTCAGGATCGCCACTCCCTTCAGAGCCGGGCGTCTCCCGAGACGATCTGCCTCAGGAAGAACCCGATCGGCGGAGAGGACGACATGCCACATTCAGCGCGCACCCCGCGTCTGAACCTGCGAGAAGCACAGAACGACGGGGACCGCGGTGTCCACTGGCGTTGCGTCGTCGGCACGCGTGGGATGTCGGACCCTTGGGGTAGAGATCTCAGTCGACAGTCCATCTCGCGGGACCACGTGAGCTGAGCGGAGTCGGGAGGGAGTCGGGTGCTCGGGTACCGAACGCTTTTCCCCGTCTACACGAGCCGGGGCAATGTTGAAGCGATCGCCCTGGGTCAGCTGAGGTCGTGGCTCAAGAAGAAGGGCTACGACGCCGACGCACTGCGATGGAACGCGAGAGCCGAGCTCGGCGGCGCAACCGGAGTGCTCCAGGAGCTCGGCACGAGTGACGGCTCACGGACGGTTCGGGCCCGCATCGTCGAGACGAACGACGCCGGGCGTTGGATCTCCACGCTCACCGTTCACAAGCCGCACGATTCACGCCGGCCTGCCTGGGTGTGGTTGGACATCGACGGCCCCGAGGACAGGCGCACCCGTATCCCTCGACTCGCCAGAGACCTCCTCGCAGTGTTCTCCGGTGCAAGCGGCCCCATCGACCAGATGCGCGCCGAGCCCACCATCGTGGGCCCGGAGGACGTGCCGGAGCTCGTGGAGTTCGTCAAGGACGAGTCGCGCCGCCGGATCGTCTTCGTAGCAGGCTCAGACGAACTGATGCCGCTGCAACGCTGGCAGGCACTGCTCAAGGTGATCCTCTCGGACACCGTGGGGCTCGCCTCGTCGTACGTCCTGGACGGCGAGGCGACGGCACTGTTCAACGAGTTGCTCGGTCCTCACCACTCAGTCAGACCGGGCACCGTCCGAACCTACGTCGACCGCGTCACGGTCGACGACGAGCAGGACGCGTTCCGCCACCGCGTTCTCAGCACGCAACGCCTGCTCGACGAAGACTCTCGGTCGATCGCGCGGATCCTCGGTAACCGCGCGAGTGCGGTCGCCCTCCGTCAACCTCTCTCGCGCGCCGCCATTCGGATCAACCAGCAGCTCGAGCGTCAGCTCAATGAGATTATCCTCGCTGCTCCCACGCCGACGGCGGGAAGCTCCGCCACACGGCCGCCGGCGAGCACTTCTGACGCCGTGCCCGCTCCCAGCGGCCGGGAAGAGTCCCGCGGCGACTCCCCCACCACCGAGGAGCACGAGTCTGCCGAGTGGCTCCGCGAAATCGGACTGCGCGTCCTCGGAGTCGAGAACATCACACGGGAGCACCTTGAGCTCATCATCGAGCTTGCGAGCACCGGGAAGGACGCACAGGCCAAGAGTGCGGCCCTCGCCGAACGTCTCGAAGAGCTCCAGGAGGGCGCCAACCAGGATCAGGCCACGATCAACGAGCTTCGGCAGCGCCTCGAGGACGAGCAGCTCGAGACGAAGACTCTCGCGGAAGAGGTGTCCGAGAAGAATCGCCTCATCACGCACCTTCGTTCACTGATCGCACAGCACGGACTCGGCGCGGAAGCGTGGAGCGATCCAGACCCGAGTCCCGAGCAGACGCCGCCGAGCACCTTCGACGAGCTCTTGGGCCGCGCTTCAGAACTCACTCGGGTCAAGCTCACGCTCTCGGACGAGGACGTGGCACGCGACCTCGACAACCACGATCCCCTCGGTCGATGGGCAACGCAGACGTGGGATTTCCTCCTTGTGCTGGCGAAGTATGCCGAGCTGAAGTGTGCCGGTCAGTTCTCAGGGGACGTGGATCACTTCATCAGCAATCCACCTGCTGGTGCGCCCTCCGTGCCACCTCAGCGGCACGCGCGCGATGAGAGCGCGACGGTGCGCAACAATCGCAAGTTCAGCGGCCCCCGCACGTTGCCAGTCCCGGAGACCGTCGACCCGCGAGGGAAGGTCTTCATGGGGGCGCACTACCGCATCGCGAAGTCCGGCACCATCTCGCCACGGCTCCACTACTACGACGCCACCGACATCGACGGGAACATCTACGTGGGGTACATCGGCCCGCACCTGCCGAACACGCAGACAAACTAGGTGCCTCGCCCTCTCGAGGGGACGTCCCGGACCTCGGGAACGTCCGACATCTCGTAGGTCGGCCACTCGCCCGAGCGTCGGGAACCACACAGGCCGAGGTCGCTGAGACAACGGAGGAGTGTGCGCGCCCACCGGGCGGTCCCTCTGCGGTCTTGCCCAGGAGCACCGCGTCGCACCGAGGCGGACACTTGGGCTCGCCGGCGCGACAAGGATCTCTCATGCCCCAGCGACGCGGCCAGGCTCCGATGCGTCCGGCTCCACCCGCTGCACTCGGTCTACGACCAGCCCGACGCGGCCTCGGTCCACGCCCAGTTCGACAAGCTCCTGGACCACGTCACCGACCGCCTGCCCGCCGTCGCCGCCCACCTGGACGCCGCTCGCGCGGACCTGCTCGCCTTCACCGGGTTCCCCAAGCCGGTCTGGCGTCAGATCTGGTCCAACAACCCCAACGAGCGACTGAACAAGGAGATCCGCCGCCGCACCGACGCCGGGATCTTCCCCGACCGCGAATCGGTGATCCGCCTGGTCGGCGCCGTCCTGGCCGAGCAGCACGACGAATGGGCCGAAGGACGCCGCTACCTCGCCCCCGACGTCCTGCACCGCGCCCGCCTCAACCTGATCACCACCACCGACCCCGAGGAGGTCGACCAGCCCCTGGCCCTCACCGCCTGACCAGCACCGGATCACGCCGAAGCGCTACACCACATCCAGGGACTTGACCCCAGGTGGTCACAGAGGGCGCTCACCGGTGACCCTCGTGCCCGGCATGCGAGGCCTGAGAGGCCTGCTTGCGCGGGCTGCCGACCTTGGGCCGGCGCCGCTGACGCCCCGACGACGGGATCCAGCGGGGAGGCGGGGTCGTCACCGAGCTCACCGGAGGCCCACGCAGTTCACCACGCGATGCTCCGACGTCGCCGGGGCGGTGAGGGCGCCACCGCGTCGCCGCCTTCAGCGTCGTCTTTGCGGCTGGCGCTGATGCCCGCCAGCACAGCAGTGGCCACCATGACGTCGGGCCGCACCGCCGGGCGGACGTAGGGCATGAGTGAGCGTGTGCTCTTGTGGCCCGTCTGCTGCGTGATGTTGTGGTCAGGGATGTTCTGCCGTTTGGCCTCCGTTATCCACCCCGCCCGCATCGAGTGGGCGCCGAACGGGTTGCGGCCCGCTTTCGGGGGCATCCCACCGGTCGTGACCAGCAGCCGGCGGGTCAGGCCCGCCGCATCCACCCATCGCTGCACGATGTTGTTCACCGTCTCGTCCGACAACGCCACCGGGCGTCCGTCACGGATGACCAGTCGCCCGTGCCGGTCGACGCGAGGGAAGACGGGGACGCCCTCCATGCGACGCGGATCGGAACCCAAGATCCCGGTCATGTGCTCGAGCCACCGGTCGACCGCAACGGCCGCGTCCGGCAGGTCGCTGCCCTCGGGCGCGCATGGGATGCCCACTGTTGTTCCGCGCCCCTCTTGATCGGTCTTGGACCTAGCCACGTAGACGACCCACCCGGTGGCCACACGGGAGAGCTGGTCCCACGTAAGGGCGGCGAGGTTCGTCCTCCGAAGAGCGGTGTTCCATCCCACCAGGAGCAGCGTGCGATCCCTCAGGTACTCGTCGGACTCGAACTCCTCGGACTCGGATGCGAGTTCGCCGCGCGGGGGAGTGCTGAGCGCCTTGTGGACTCCTTGGCGCGTCAGTGGCTTGCCCGAGCGATGCCGCACCAGTGTCTCGCCGGGCCAGTCGGCTGAGACCCGCTGCCAGCAGCCCAGCGCCTTGCGCAGGCGCTGAAGGCAGTCGCGCTGCTTAACGACCACCCGCCGGATCGAACCACCACGGTGACTCGGGGGCAACGTCACAACGATGTCCGAGTCGGACTCGACCACGTCCCCCCGCCGCAATCGCGCGATCTGCCCAGCGGTCGCCTGCGTCGTCGCATGTAGGGCGGCGACCAGCTCCGATCGGGCAGCCGACGCCGTCAGACCGGCACGCGGCGCTGCGAGGACCTCCTCCATCAGGTCCCAGGTCAACGCGACCTTCGCGTACTCGGGAGCGCTCGTCAGCACGCGGCGCAACCCCTTGACGACTCCGCGCACGTAAGGGTCGTGAGTTGGAGACGGGAGCCCGGCCAGCGAGTGCAGCAGGGCGATGGCCGAGACCATCTGGTTCAGCGTCGAGCTCACCACCCGACCCTCGAAGGCTCCCTCCTCCACACCGAGTGGGACGCCCTCCTCGTCCAGCTCCAGGGTGTAGGCGACGATGTACTCCACAAAGGCGTCGGCGGGCGCCGGCAGAGGGCAGAACCCGTGTGCCTCCGCCCAGTCCACCCACTTCGCCACGTGGCGCCCGTACGCGCGCCGCGTGCTGTCCGCGTGTGCCTTCGCAGCGAGGTCGGCGATCACCCGGTCGCGTCGCCTACCTGCCCCAGAACGGTTGGTGCCTACGCGGATAGGAGGGCGCAGCTCTCCGTCGCGCAGGAAGGTTGCTCGCACCGACACCGGGGTCCACGAATGCAGCGGCGCCGGTGCGACCTGGGCGCCGTCCGCCACTGCCAGTTCGGTGTGCGGACGGGTCGAAGCGGTGTTGCGCGGTTCGTGTCGGGTGGTCTGAGCCACGGAGGTCCTCCAGTCGGTGGTTGACGCTCACCGACACCGTGCTCACCGCGTTGACCTGGGCATTGGCGCCGACAGCGTCAACCTCGATCCCCGAGAAGGGGGGTTCTCGGGACTAGTAGTTGACGCTGGAGCACTGTCCGTCAGGGCGCGTCGAGCGCAAGCAACCCCCGGGGGCTCCATCCCTGCCGTGCGCCGATGGACGGCCTGCGGGAAGGTGCCTGCCCGCTTGGGTCAGGCAGGGCGCCGTCAAGGGGTGGGGCTGAGCGCTGCGGCGCTCCGCACGACGGTGCGGCGCCGTGCCGCTCCGCGTGTCCAACCCAGGAGGTCACATGGCCACCACCATCCCCGACAAGCCCGAGCGCATCGAGCCGGTCCGCGAGGAGGAGTACGTCGTCCCCCTCACCGGTGCCCGCCGTGCCCGGCACCTGCACCGCCTGCTGGAGATGCGCGACATGTTCGCCAAGCTCTCCACCGAGCGGTACTGCCACTCCCTGCCCGACGCCGGCGACGTCTTCGCGATGATGGCCGCCTGTGAGGAGGAGATCGCCACCCTGTACCCCGACGTCCACGCCCACCTGTTCCCGACGTGGATCAGCAACATCGCCGACTGTGGCCACGAGCCTGGCCAGTACAACGGCAAGTGCGGCATCTGCCTGGCCCACCGGCCCGGCATGCACCCCAGCGCCACAGCGGCCTGACCCACTGCGGTGCCGCCACCCCACCCGGGGTGGCGGCACCGTCCCTGCCTGGGCCACGCGGGCGCCTGCTCGGCGCTGGCCAGTACGCACCCTGGTTGCTGACAAGGCACACCGGAGGTGCCGGTCGGGCGGTGTGCCTCCCAGAATCTCCGCCATCGAGACGTTGGGAAGCGCCTCCTTCATGCGCCTGAGCGCGTTGTCCGAGAACCGCGCGATCCGCTGTCGGCGACGCCTGAAAACTGACCCCTGAGCGTCGGCCGAGAACGGACCCCCTCCGGCCACGCTGAGGAGGGTGATGACCGTGGAGGACTGGGCGGAGATCCGCCGGCTGCACCGGGTTGAGGGGATGGCGATCAAGGCGATCGCCCGCCGGCTGGGTGTCTCGAGGAACGCGGTGCGCCGGGCGCTGGCCCGTGACGTGCCGCCGAAGTACGTCCGGGCGCCGAGGGGCTCAATCGTGGACGCGGTAGAGCCCCAGGTGCGGGAGCTGCTGCGGGCTCATCCGCGGATGCCGGCGACGGTGATCGCCGAGCGGATCGGGTGGGACCGGTCGCTGACGGTGCTCAAGGACCGGGTCCGTGAGCTGCGCCCGTACTACCTGCCACCGGACCCGGCCACGCGCACCGCCTATGACCCCGGCCAGCGGGTGCAGTGCGATCTGTGGTTCCCGCCGGCGCAGGTCCCGCTCGGGTCCGGTCAGGCGGGCAACCCGCCGGTGCTGGTGATGGTCTCGGGCTACTCGAGGATGATGTTCGCGCTGATGCTGCCGACCCGGCAGGGCCCGGATCTGATCGCCGGGCACGGGGAGCTGCTGCAGGCGATGGGCGGGGTCCCGGCGCAGCTGGTCTGGGACAACGAGGCTGCGGTCGGGTCCTGGCGGGCCGGCCGGCCCCGGCTGACTGAGGAGTTCGAGGCGTTCCGCGGGACGCTGGGGATCTCGGTGCATCAGTGCCGCCCGCGGGACCCGGAGGCCAAGGGCCTGGTCGAGCGGGCCAACGGCTACCTGGAGACCTCGTTCCTGCCTGGACGCACCTTTACCGGCCCCGGCGACTTCAACACTCAGCTCAGCGACTGGCTGACCCGCGCGAACGCCCGCCATCACCGGACGCTGGGCACCCGCCCGGTCGACCGCTGGGCCGCGGACGTGGCGGCGATGCTGTCCCTGCCGCCGGTCGCCCCACGGACCGGGTGGCACCCTCGCCGACGAGCGGCGCACCCGCATCGTCCTGGTGGCCCTGCCCGAAGCGACGCCGGTGCACGAGGCGCTGGCCCTGCAGGACGACCTCGCCCGCTCAGGCCTGCGGCCGTGGACCTGGGTCGCCAACTCCTCCCTCGCCGCCGCGTCGCCCACCGACCCCGTGCTGCGCGCCCGGGCCGCCGACGAGGCCCGCTGGCTCCTGGAGATGACCGCCGCGAGCCCCCGGCGCCCCGTCGTGGTGCCCTGGCAGGGCGAAGTCCCCACCGGTGCCGACGCCCTACGGCGCCTCACCCCCTGAGGTGCGCCTGGTCACCCGGTGACGCGGATGAAGATCGGGTTCGTCTGCCACATCTCCCGGAACTGGACGCTCTTCCCGGGCCTCGGGGAGTCGATCATCATGTTGTCTCCCGCGTAGATCCCCACGTGCCCGGGGCTCCACACCAGGTCGCCGGGCTGTGCCTGATCCCGCGGGACCTCGACACCGTTGTACCTCTGGTCTCCTGACACGCGCGACAGCGTGATGCCGAGCTGTGCGTAGACGTACGCCGTGAACCCGGAGCAGTCGAAGCCGTCCGGGGTCGTCCCGCCGTAGACGTAGGGCACCCCGACGTACCGCGCGGCGATCTCGATGACGGCGCTCCCCGCCGCCGATGCCGGGATCGCTCCGCCGGTCGGCGCCTGTGCGCGCGCCTCGGAGCGGGAAGCGGCCGGCGAGGGCGGTGGGACCGGCTCGGGCTTCGGGTTGGCGGTGACGGTGAGCGCGGGCGCCTCGAACGTCCACGGCTGGGCCTCGGTCGGGACTGAGACGACCACCGACGTCGCGAGTGCCGAACGAGCCTGCGCGGTGAGCTGGGCGACGTCGACCGACTGCACGCCCTCGGCCGGGTGGTCGGCGGGAACGGCGGCCGTCGCGGGCGCAACGACGGACATCAGGATGCCGGATGACGCCAGGGCGACGCCGTAGCGCCGTCCCGCGGCTGTCGCCCGGACGACGAGCGTGCGCGCAGCGTCGTCGAGGGCAGTCTGGGGGCGGGATGCGGCCCGGTGGCGCGCGCGAGGGGTCGGCTCAGACACGTGGTGCCTCCTGCCGCCTGCGAGGTGAGCTGTCGGGTTCGGGTGGGAGGAGAACACCCGGCCGGCTCCGCATGGGAGACCGGCTTCACCCCGAGGACGCTGGTGCGCCCGAGGATGGGTCCCCCGCTCCTGCCGCCTCGTGGTCGTGGGCCGGGGCGGGCGGCAGGACTCGGCGTACCACCTCGGCGCCCTGCCGGTGCGGCGGGGCTGGACCACGGTAACCAGAGGCACGGCCCTCAGCGGAAGCCCTCGAGCGGTTCCTTGAGCGAACCTTCATGAAACGTGACGCCAGTTCTCAGCCTGGGCACACGAGAGTCGAGACCACGCAAAGCTCGTCCTCGGAGGCACCGTGCGACCCGTCCTCTTCAGCATCCTCGGCTTCGACGTCCAGACCTACGGCGTCAGCAAGGTGCTCGCCGCAGTCGTCGGTGGACTCCTCCTCGCCAGAGCGTTCGAGCAGCGGAACCTCCCACGCGACTCGGCGTACTCCTTGGCGATGTGGGCGACCGCGTGGGGGTTCGTCGGCGGCAAGATCTACTACCTGCTCGAGCAGGCGCCGAGCATCACGATGCACGACCTCGGAGGGATGGGCTTCACCTGGTACGGGGGGCTCATCGGTGGGGTCGCCGCCGCGCTCGTGATCGTTCGCAGGCACGGGCTCCCCCTGGCGCAGGTCGCCGGCGCGATGGCAGCCCCCCTGAGCGCGGCCTACGCCGTCGGACGCCTCGGCTGCCTCATCTCGGGCGACGGGACCTACGGCAGGCCGACCGACCTGCCGTGGGGCATGGCGTTCCCGAGCGGCGTGGTCGCGACCGACGTCCCCGTCCATCCCACGCCCCTCTACGAGGCGATCGCTGCGGCGGTGCTCGCGGTCGTGCTCTGGCAGTACTGGCGCCGCGCCGACCCCACCCGGACGTTCGCCCTCTACCTCCTGGGCAGCGGTCTCTCCCGGTTCCTCGTCGAGTTCCTGCGCATCAACGACCCGGTGCTGCTCGGCCTGACCCAGCCGCAGCTGTGGGCGGTGGCGAGCATGCTCGCCGGAGTCGTCCTCTGGGTCGTCGCCAGCCGACACGGGGAGATCGAGAGCGCACCGACGACGCCTCGCGAGGACGTGGAGGTCGCCACGCGGTGATCACGTCGACGCGCCGAGGTGTCCCGCTCGGGATCGCGGTCGCCCTCGTCGCCGGCCTTGTGCTGGTCGGCCCTGCATCGGCGGACGAGTACGACGATCGTCGCGCTCAGGCCGAGGCGGAGCAGGACGCTGTGACCGACGCTCTGGGCGACATCGACGAGCTGCTCGAGGACACGGATGCAGCGCTCGTCCAGGCCTTCGCCGAGCTGACGGCGATCGAGGGCCAGCTCCCCGAGGCGCAGGCGGCCTACGAGCGCGCGGCTGGAGAGCTCGCCCGGCTGACGGCCGAGTCAGCACTCCTCCAGCAGCGGCTGGACGCGGCCGGGGCCGAGGAGCGCCGCGTCGCGGGCGCCCTCGAGGCCAACGCTGCGCGGACCGCCGATGTCCGCGCGGCCCTCGGGGAGACGGCGCGGCAGGCCTACCGCGGAGAGCTGGCGCTCACCCCTGTCCGCGTCGTGGTCGAGGCCGAGTCGCGATCCGACTTCCTCGCGCGCGCCGAGGCGGCGAAGCTCGCGGGCCGCCTTCAGTCGACGGCCCTTCGCGAGGCGGAGCAGCTCGCCGCCGTGGAGCGGAACCAAGGTCGCCGGCTGGCGGCGGTGCGTGCCGAGATCGCCGACCTCGACGCCGCGATGGACGTGCTCGTCGAGCGGGCTGCGGAAGAGGCTGCGCGGGCGGAAGAGAGGCGCGTCGAGCTGGAACGGCTCCTCGTCGACCAACGCACCCGCGCTGACGCGATCGAGGCTCAACGCGACGCCCAGCTGGCCCGCAAGGCCCAGTACGAAGCGCAGCAGGCAGCACTCGCGGCCGAGATCGCTGCAGTTCTCCGGGAGCAGGCGGCCAACCGCCCCCCGGCGGCCCCGCCGAGCACGCCCTCGTCCGGATGGCCTGCCAGTGGAGGCATGCTGGGCCCGCCGGTTCCGTCGGACCCCCCGGTCATCACCTCGCCGTACGGTTGGCGGATCCACCCCATCTACGGCTACCGAAAGCTGCACGCGGGGACCGACTTCCGCGCCTACTGCGGCAACCCGATCATCGCCGCCGAGTCCGGGACGGTGCAGTGGGCCAAGCCGATGGGCGGGTTCGGCAACCAGGTGATGCTCAACCACGGGTACCGCGACGGTGCGTCGCTCCTGACGAGCTACAACCACCTGTCGAAGTTCGCCGTCCGAAGTGGCGACACCGTGAGCCGCGGCCAGGTGATCGGATACTCCGGGACCACGGGGACCTCGACCGCATGCCACCTCCACTTCGAGGTCTACGTGGACGGGCGCACGGTCGACCCGGAGACGCTTCTCTAGGCAACCTGCGTGCGCGACCCGGCGCGTGCGCGACGGCATTGCCCGCGCGTGGCTCCTCCGACCGGTCAGCCGGACTGGCCGCGTCGGCGGGCGCGGAGGCCCAGCGCGGTCAGCAGGAGAGCAGCGACCACAGCTGCCGTGGCGGGGGCATCGCCGAGCCGGTCGCTCAGGGTCGTCGTGGTCCGCAGCGGAAGGTCCGCCACGAGGCGGTCCTGCGTGAACAGCGACGTGCGCTCGACGAGTGCCCCGTCGGGCGCGATCACCGCGGAGACGCCTACCGTCGAGATCTGGACGGTGGCACGTCCGTGCTCTGCGGCACGGAACCGGGACATGGCGAGCTGTTGCACCGACTCGGCGGTGTACCCGAACGAGGCGTTGTTGGTGGGCACCACGAGCACCTCGGCGCCCTCGACGACCGCCGCTCGAACGACCGCGTCGTAGGCGACCTCGAAGCAGATCGGGGTCGCTGCGACCACGGTGCGCCCCAGGCGCTGGATCGGGACGGGGACCACGGCCGGCTCGGCTCCGCGCGCCATGTCGACGCGGACCCGATCCACCTCCGCAGAGAACAGCCGGAAGAAGGGCCGGAACGGGATGTACTCGCCGAAGGGGGCCGGGACCTGCTTCGCGTAGGCGAACGTCGCGCCCGTGCCCGGCTCCCAGAGCACCATCTCGTTGTACCGGGCGTCGTCAGTTCGCCGATCGGTGCCGAGCAGGATCGGGGCCTTCAGGAGCGAGGCGACGTCGTCGATGGCTCCGGCGGCCTCGGCGTCGACGCGCGGGTTGATGTCCGTGGCGTTCTCGGGCCACAGGACCAGGTCGAGGTCATCCGAGAACCCTTCACTGGCGAGGCCTCGTGTGACGACGACGTGGTTGTCGAGCACCTCGCGGGCCTGAGCGAAGGCGTCGAGCCCTGGGGTGGAGACGTTGCCCTGGACTGCGGCCACCCGCAGGGTGCCGGTCTCCGGTGCGGTCGGCAGAGGGAGCGTGGCGCTCGCCGCCGCGGTCAGCGCCGCCGCAGCGGCGACGCGGGCGAAGGCCGAGCGGTCGCCGTTGCGCAGCGCTGTGAACGCCACGCTCGTGGCGTACCCGAGTGCGGCCACCACGAAGGAGACCAACGGTGCCCCGCCAACCGGGGCCAGCGCGAGCAGTGGTCCGTCCACCTGCGAGAACGCCAGCCGCCCCCATGGGAAGCCGCCGAACGGCCAGACCTGGCGCAGCTGCTCCGACGCCGCCCAGACCGCTCCGAACGCCGCTGCACCGAGTGCGACGTGCCTCCGGACGTGGCGCAGCGTCATGACCACCGTCGCGGCCGCTGCACCGGAAGCCACGAGGGCCGCCTCCAGTGTCGCGAGTGCGAACCATGGCAGGGGTCCGACCGCCTCGTTCGCCCACCACAGGTGCGGCAGGAAGAACGCCAGCCCCCAGACAAGCCCGAGGAGCGCGCCGTGGCGGACCCGTCGGCGCGGGTGGAGTCCGTGCACGAGGAGCGCGACGCCGAGGACCGCGGCCGGCCACAGGGAGAGCTCGGAGAACGCCAGCTCCGTGACGGCACCGCCGGCCGCCGCGAGGATCACCGGCTGGTGGCGGTGCATGAGCCCGCGGTTGTCACTCGCAGGCCCGCGTGTGGCCGCCGTGACGAGGGTGCTGACGATCATCTGGCGGCTCCCGCTTGTTGTCCGGTCCGTCGATGCTGCGGGGGCTTCCCGGCACGAACGGGTGAGAGTTGGTCAACCTTCGATGAAGGTTCACCGAAGGGCCGCCCTGGTCGACTTCTGCCGCCTCCCGGCCGGGCACCATGGAACGTGACCGGAAGCCGCACATCGTTCCGCAGTCCGGGCGTGATCCTCGCCCTCGTGCTCGTCCCGCTCGCGATCGCGACCGGGGTCGGCCTCATTGCCCTCTGGCCAGACGGAGAGATCCCTGACGCCGGCATCGTCGATGTCGGGGCCGAGTTCCGTGACGCTGAGGTTGTCTCCGCGCGCCCGGTGGACTGCGAGGGCGCCAACGAGGACAGGCGACCGGACGGGACGATCCCGCCGACGGTGCCCTGCGGCGACGTGGTAGCGCGCGTCGCCGAGGGCGCGGAACGAGGCCTCGAGGTGCAGGTCTACTCGCCCACGACGGTGCCCGTCGGCGAGCTGACTCCGGGCACGCCCATCGTCCTGGTCCGCTACCCCGCGACGGAGACCGAGCCGGCGATCTGGGTGTGGCAGGACTTCAACCGGGCACTGCCGCTGGGGGCACTCGCCGGCGCGTACGCCATCGTCGTGATCGCCGTCGCCGGGATGCGAGGGGTGCGGTCCCTCCTCGGGCTCGGCTTCGCGTTCGCGATCATCGGGCCTTTCATGCTTCCGGCGCTGCTCGAGGGCGGGGATCCCGCACTGGTGGGTCTTGTGGCGTCCTCGGCGATCATGTTCGTGGTCCTCTACCTCGCCCACGGCTTCTCGCACCGCACGACGACAGCGCTGCTGGGGACGCTCGTCGGTCTCGGCGTGACGGCCGGCCTCGGCACCGTGGCGGCGCGGATGGCCCACCTCGACGGGATCAACGGAGAGGACACCTACCAGCTGGCTCTGCTCACCGGGCACCTCACCGAAGGGGGCCTGAGGGGCATCTTCCTCGCCGGCGTCATCCTCGCCGGGCTCGGCGTCCTCAACGACGTCACGATCACCCAGGCCTCCGCGGTGTGGGAGCTGCGGGAGTCCGACACGAGGGCATCGCGGCGGACCTTGTTCTCGCGAGGGATGCGGATCGGCCGGGACCACATCGCATCGACGGTGTACACGATGGCCTTCGCGTACGCGGGTGCCGCGCTGCCCGTGATGCTGCTCCTGCAGGTGTACCAGCGTCCGCTCATCCCGACGATCACGTCGGGTGAGTTCGCCGAGGAGATCGCGCGCACCGCCGTCGGGTCGATCGGCCTCGTTCTCGCGATCCCATTGACGACGCTCATCTCGGTGCTCGTCGTCACGGCGCAGCCCGTCCTGCGAGGCCGCCACCGGCACCGCGACGCCGAGCTGCACGGGCACTCCCACGCGCACGCCGGGTAGGGGATGACGCCCGACGCGGTCGCGTGACGGCCGCGCACGCCCGTGCCCGGCCGCGCTCAACGCCGCGACCGGGCACGATCCTGGGTTGTCAGGCCGTCGGGTGGCCGTACCTGTGCGGGTCGGCGTCGAACGCCTTCGCGCAACCGGGCGAGCAGAAGAAGAACGTGACCCCGTCGTGCTCGCGTGTCGCCGCCGCGGTCGCGGGATCGACGGTCATGCCGCAGACGGGGTCGACGGCCGTCGCAGCGCTGCCGTGGTCGTGGTCGTGGTGCATGGGGCACTCCTTCTCGTGATGGTCGCTTCGACCTCGACCACCGAGCTGGTGGCCGGGACCGCGGGTGCGCCGCCGCCGGGCGGCGCCGGTACGGGACGCCGCAGCCGGGTCACGTCCGCACCGGCGGAGCGGCGGGCGCCGTCACGTACCGGTCGGGATCGGCGGCGAACGTGGCGCCGCAGTGGTTGGAGCAGAAGAAGAGCTCCTGACCTCGGTAGTACGCGGCCCCAGCCGCGCGCGCCACGCGCACGACCGTTCCGCACACGGGATCCGTCGCTGTCCTGGTGGTGAAGATCGCCATCACGGCCTCCTCGGTGCTACCTCGGGACACGGAGACGACGACGGCGCGGCGCCGGGGACCCCCCGGGCACCGCGCCGCCGCGGGAGGGTCAGAGCTTGTCGAGCGCGATCTCCAGCAGCTCCGCCGGGTCCAGCCACATCGACGGGTAGTTGCCGTACCAGCGCTGCACGCCGTCGGCGTCGATCAGGATGAAGCTGTGACCGGGCAGGCCCTCGTGCATGCCGGTGCCCAGCGTCCCGTACGCCTCGGAGACCGTGCCGTCGTCCAGGGCGAACGGAGCCTCGACACCCAGCCGCTCGCGGTCGGCGTTGATCTGGTCGGCCGTGTTCATGACGATCGGCAGGACTTCGATGCCGGCCTCGGCGAAGCCGGGCTCCTGCTCGATCTTGGCCATCTGGACCAGGCAGGAGTCGCAGCCGGCACCCTCGTTGAAGTAGAGGATCACGGGGCTGCCGGCGTAGTCCGCGAGCGAGACCGTGGAGCCGTCGCTCATCGGGAGCGTGAACGGCGTGGCGTCGACCGCCTCGCTGTTCGTCTCCGGGCGGGCCGACAGGAGGCCGGCGACGACCAGGCCGATCAGCACGAGGACGGCGGACAGCGAGGCGATGCGCAGGATCAGGGTCCGCTTGCGCTGCGCCGCCTGCTGCTCCTTGCGCACCTGCTCAAGCTGCTCCTGGCGCTCCGCCTGGCGCCTGATCGCGGTTCCGGAAGTCATGTCAGTCCTTGTCGTCGAGGGCAGCGGCCGGGGCCGTGCCGGTGGTCGAGGGAGCGTGGCAGCTCGGCTTCTCCGCGGTTGCCATGGATTCGGCCGCCGTGGGGTCGGACGCCTCGCGGGCGGGACGGCGCCAGGGAAGGCGTCGCTCGGCGAGCGTGGCCCAGACGAAGACGGCGGCGATCGCGAGGATGCCGGTTCCCTGGATCCACTCCGGGACTGGGGCCAGGAAGTCCTGCACGCCCGCGAAGATGCTGGTGAGCGTCTCGCTGGCCCAGGCCTGGGCGGCCGTGCCGCCCGTCATGTCCTTGGACCCGGCGAGGGCGATGATGAAGCCGCCCATGATCACGAAGGCAATGGCCACGGCGACGTTGACCGTGTTCGTGGCGATGAGCCGCCCCGCGACGCGGAACCGGACCGCCTTGGCGCGCAGGAACCGCTTCTCCCCGAGCTTTGCCCTGTCCCAGACCAGCGCCATGACGAACAGCGGGAAGACCATGCCGAAGACGTAGGCGACGCCGAGCGCGAAGCCACCGATCGGCGATCCAGAGAGCACGGAGAGCGTCATGACGCCGGCCAGCACGGGCGCGCAGCAGCTCGAAGCGATGCCGGAGAAGACGCCGAGGGCAAAGAAGCTGGCGGAGTCGCCCCGGGTCGTGTCGGGGGCGCGCAGCATCGACGGCATGGACCACATGCGGCCCGAGAGCGCCAGGGCCGCGAGGGCGAACATGAGGATGCCGCCGGCCCAGTACAGAGGCTGGTGGTACTTGGCGATAGCGCCTGAAAGCAGGCTCATCCCGAGCGTGATGGGGACCAGGACCAGGCCGAGGCCCGCGGCGAAGACGAACGTCAGGGGCAGCAGCCGCCAGCGGCTGTTCTTCACGGCACCGGCCAGGTAGCTCGGCGCGAGGAACACGATGCAGCAGGGCGCGAAGAGCGCGACCCCGCCGGCGAAGAAGGCCGCGAGGATGCTGCCCGTCGTCAGGAGCTCAGATCCCATGTCAGCGGCCCGCCGTCGCCAGCCGCGCGCCGCGCGACTCAAGGAGCTTGATGAGCTTCTTGCGCGGCAGCCGGCCCGAGCTGAAGAACGCGCCGTCGACCAGGACGAGGGGGTTCATCGCCGGGCGGTGAACGGCCACGAGGGTCCGGCCGAGCGGTGAGTCGATGTACACCACCGAGACGTCGATCGCGTACTCCGCGCTCAGCTCGTGCAGCGCCTCCTCGGCGTCGTCGCAGAAGTGGCAGGCCGGGCTGTGCACGAGGGTCACCGCAATCGGCTGCGGGGTCGCGTCTGTGCTCACGAGGATTCCTTCGAGATGCTCACACCAGCACTGTCGGGCATCCGCCCCGCGCGGTTTATCTCCCTTTGATTAAGGTTCGATGAAGAGCGCCCAGCGCGCCCTGCGCAGCGGTCCCTGGCCCGGTCGGGTGGCCGACAATGGCGCCGTGAGCACATCAACGGGTCCCCTGGCACCGCGCGCACTGGTCGTCGACGACGAGCCGGCGCTCGCCGACGTCGTGACCAGCTACCTCGTCCGCGACGGGTTCGAGGTGGAGGTCGCCCTGACCGGCGAGGATGCGTTGGCGCACGCCCGCCTGCTCGACCCGGACGTGGTCGTCCTGGACCTCGGGTTGCCGGGCATCGACGGCATCGAGGTGTGCCGCCAGCTGCGCACCTTCTCCGACTGCTATGTGGTCATGCTCACGGCGCGTACCGACGAGGTCGACAAGCTCGTGGGCCTGTCCGTGGGCGCCGACGACTACGTCACCAAGCCGTTCAGCCCTCGGGAGCTCGTCGCGCGGATCCGCGCCATGCTCCGCCGGCCGCGCGCCGCGGCCCCCCGCTCGCACGACGCCGCTCCTCCGATCGTGGTCGGCGACCTGACGGTCGACGTCGCCGCGCGCGAGGCGCGTGTCGGCGGCGACCTCGTGCCGCTGACCCGCACCGAGTTCGACGTGCTCGCAGCTCTGGCGAGCCGGCCGAACGCCGTGATGAGCCGGGCGGCGCTCATCGAGGCGGTGTGGGGAGGGGCCTGGGTCGGGGACGAGCACCTCGTCGATGTGCACGTGCTGCACGTGCGGCAGAAGCTCGGTGACACGGCCGACCAGCAGCGGTACGTGCGCACGGTGCGAGGGGTGGGCTATCGTATCGGGACCGGCGCGTGAGCGTGGTGCGGGGCGGGGGGCTCGCCCGTCGGCTGCTGGCCGCGCTCGCCCTGGTCCTGGCCACCGCCGCGCTGACGGCGTGGCTCGTTGCGGGCGCCGTGGGTCCGTACATCTTCCACGACCACCTCATATACGAGGGCACCCGAACCGCGGAGGAGGCCGTGGCGCACGCCGAGGCCGCGTTCCGGACGGCCAGCGGACTTGCGCTCTCGATCGCCCTCGGGACTGCGGTCGTGGCCGCGCTGACCGTGAGCCTCGTCCTGACGCGGCGCATCGGTACGTCGTTGGCGGCCCTGACGACCGCTGCGCGGCAGGTCGCCGGTGGCCGCTACGAGGCGCGCGTCCCCACGCCGAACATGGGTCACGAGTTCGAGGAGCTGGTGGACGCGTTCAACCAGATGGCGGCCCGGCTCGAGTCGAGTGAGCGGCTGCGGCACCGGCTCCTCGCCGACGTCGCGCACGAGGTTCGGACCCCTGTCGCGACGCTCACCGCCTACCTCGAAGGGCTCGAGGACGGCATCACGGAGCTGACTCCGGAGACCGTCGCACTCCTGCGCGCGCAGGGGACGCGCCTGACGAGGCTCTCGGAGGATCTCGCGGCGGTCACGAAGGCCGAGAGCGGCGAGCTCCAGCTGTCCCTGGTCGAGACGTCGCCGGCGGAGGTGCTCCGTCTGGCGCACCTCGCCGGCCGTGACCGCGCCGCCGCGGCGGGGGTGGACCTCGACCTCGACGCGCCGGCCGCGACGCTGCCCCCGATCGCCGTCGATCCTGATCGGATCGCCCAGGTGCTGGGGAACCTCGTGGACAACGCGCTGCGGCACACCCCTGCGGGTGGGCGCGTGACTCTCTCCGCGGCCCGGGTGCGCGACGGGGTGGCCATGACGGTCGCCGACACCGGGGAGGGGATCGAAGCCGAGCACCTCCCCCACATCTTCGAGCGCTTCTACCGTGCCGACACGGCACGGGACCGTCACAGCGGCGGCTCCGGGATCGGGCTGGCGATCACCAAGGCGATCGTCGAGGCGCACGGCGGAAGCGTCCGCGCCCAGAGCGCGGGCCGGGGCCGGGGCTCCCGCTTCGTCGTGACCTTGCCGGTCAGCGCTCCGGAGAGAACGGCTCGCTGACCCGCTGAGACGGGACGTCCGCGCCCTGCCCGTGGCAGTTGGCCGCGTGGTCGCCAAACTGGCCGCCGTGCTGGTGGCCGCCGGAGGACTGGCGACCCATGAACCACATCATGCCCATCATGCCCAGCGGGCACGCCAGGAGCAGGCCCCATGTGACGGCCTGCTGCCAACCGACGCCGAACACGATGGCCAGCAGCGCGACGCCCGCGCCGCCGATGAGCATGTGCTTCCCATGGGCCTTCATGTGACCGTTCATCGGGGTCCCCTTCCTGCGGCCTCCAGGCCGTCGAGCTCGTCGCGGATGAGTCGGTACGTCTCCGGGTCGATGTCGCCCCGGGCGAGGCGGGCGTCGAGCGTGGCCCGAGCACTCCCGCCGGACTGGACGGGGAACAGTCGCGAGATCGCCCAGATGGCCAGGGCCACGATCACCAGCCAGAACGCCACCATCCCGACCCACCCGCCGACGCCCATCTGGCCGCACCAGGGACCCATGGCGTGCTCCTCACCGCTCGACACCTCGACCGCGCGCCGTCGTCCGGCGCTAGTGCCACGGTGCATCGCCCGGGTCAAGAACCGACGCCGGAACGATGAAGATCCGCTGAAGGTGCCCTCGGGCAGGCTGGCGCGTCCCGGCCCGCCGGGCTCGCACCCCCGGGTCGATGAAGAACCCCACGCTCACCATGAAGAGTCGCTGAAGACCTGTGCCGAAAGGCCCTCGGACCCTGATGTCGCACTGCCGCGGCGGCCTACCGTGCGGCTGGGCGCCTCGACGCGCGCCCTCCGGCGAACGAGGAAGAGATGACGCAGCAGACGTACGCGGTGAGTGGCATGTCCTGTGCCCAGGCCGTCACTGCTGCCGCGGCGGCGATCGCGCCTCTGCCTGGCGTCGAGGACGTGAAGGTCCGTCTGGCCATGGGCCAGGTGGACGTTCGCGGGCCCGAGCAGCCGACCCTCGCGGACCTCCGGGCCGCGGTCTCCCGGGCCGGCTACGAACTGATGGGAGCCGTGCGATGAACAACCCGGTCCTGCGACTGGCGGGGTACGCCCTGGTCCTCGTCGTGGTCTTCGCCGCGGCCTTCGGGCTCGGCACCGCTGTGGGGGCATGAACCATGACCACGGAGACGACCTCGGCACCCAGCACCGACGGGACAACCGTCGACCTCGTCGTCGGCGGCATGACCTGCAGCTCCTGCGCGGCGCGCATCGAGAAGAAGCTCAACCGCATGGACGGTGTCACGGCGAGCGTGAACTTCGCGCTCGAGTCCGCATCGGTCCGTTTCGCAGAGCCGGTGACGGTGGCCGACCTCATCGCGGCCGTGGAGGACGCCGGCTACACCGCGGCCCTGCCCGAGCCGCTGGCGCCGACCGACGAGTCGGACGGCGATCGACCCTCGGGTGCGGAGGCCGACCCGGTCGCCGAGCTCCGTCGGCGGCTCGTTATCACCACCGTCCTGACGCTGCCGACGCTGGCCATGGCGATGATCCCGGCAGCCCAGTTCGACCACTGGCAGTGGCTCTCGCTCACGCTCGCCTCCCCCGTGGTCGTGTGGGGCGCCCTACCGTTCCACCGGGCCGCGTGGAAGAACCTGCGGCACGCGACCGCCACGATGGACACCCTCATCTCGGTCGGCGTGATCGCGGCCTACGCCTGGTCGGTGTACGCGCTCTTCCTCGGAGATGCAGGGATGCCGGGGATGCGGATGGGCTTCACGCTCTTCCCCGAGCCGGGCGCCGGCAGCGACGAGATCTACCTGGAGATCGCCGCCGCGCTGACGATGTTCATCCTGCTCGGCCGCTACTTCGAGGCGCACGCGAAGCGCCGGTCCGGCGCCGCACTCAAGGCGCTGCTGGACCTCGGCGCCAAAGAGGTCGCGCTTCTGCGCGACGGGCCGGACGGCCCGGTGGAGACGCGGGTCCCGATCGACCAGCTCGCCGTCGGCGACCACTTCGTCGTCCGGCCCGGCGAGAAGGTCGCCACCGATGGCGTCGTGCTGGAGGGAACCTCGGCGATCGACGCGGCACTCCTCACCGGCGAGCCGGTCCCGGTCGAGGTCGGCCCAGGCGACGCCGTCACCGGCGCGACGATCAACGCCGGCGGCCGGCTCGTCGTCGAGGCGACGCGCGTCGGGGCGGACACGAAGCTGGCGCAGATCGCCGCCCTCGTCCTGGCCGCGCAGTCCGGCAAGGCCGCGGTCCAGCGGCTCGCCGACCGGCTGTCCGCCGTGTTCGTGCCGATCGTCATCGCCCTGTCGGTCGGCACGCTCGGCTTCTGGCTCGGCCTGACCGGCGACGCGGTCTCGGCGTTCACCGCGGCCGTCGCGGTGCTGATCATCGCCTGCCCGTGCGCGCTCGGCCTCGCGACGCCCACGGCCCTGCTCGTCGGCACCGGCCGCGGCGCCCAGCTGGGCATCCTCATCAAGGGCCCGGAGGTGCTCGAGTCCACCCGCAAGGTCGACACGATCGTGCTCGACAAGACGGGCACCGTGACGACCGGCCAGATGGCGCTGCAACATGTCGTTCCGGCGGCCGGAGTTGACGCGACGCGGGCGCTGTTCCTCGCGGCGACCCTCGAGAACGCTTCGGAGCACCCGATCGCGGCCGCGGTGGCCGAGGGCGCGGTCGAGCGTGGGATCGCACTCGGGACCGTCGAGGAGTTCCAGAACACCCCGGGTCGGGGCGTGCAGGGCGTCGTCGACGGGGAGCGCGTCCTTGCCGGCCGGGCCGCATGGCTCGTGGAGACCGGTCTCGTGCTCCCTGGTGAGCTCGCCGGTGCGCTCGACGAGGCGGAGGAAGCCGGGCGGACCGCCGTCGTGGTCGGGTGGGACGGGTCGGCCCGCGCCGTCATCGTCGTCGCCGACACGATCAAGCCGACCTCCGCGGAGGCGATCGCCCAGATCCGCAGCCTCGGTCTGACCCCTGTGCTGCTGACGGGCGACAACGCGCGCGCGGCCGCCGCGGTCGCCCGACAGCTCGGCATCGAGGAGGTCATCGCCGAGGTGCTCCCGGAGGAGAAGGTCGCCGTGGTGAGTCGGCTGCAGGCCGAGGGCAAGACGGTCGCCATGGTCGGTGACGGCGTCAACGACGCCGCGGCGCTCGCCCAGGCAGACCTCGGGCTGTCGATGGGCACGGGGACCGATGCCGCCATCGAGGCGTCCGACCTCACCCTCGTCCGCGGCGACCTGCGCTCTGCGGCCGACGCGATCCGCCTCGCCCGGCGGACGCTCGGCACGATCAAGGGCAACCTCTTCTGGGCGCTGGCGTACAACGTGGCCGCGATCCCGCTTGCGGCGTCCGGGCGGCTCAACCCGCTGGTCGCGGGGGCGGCGATGGCGTTCTCGAGCGTCTTCGTGGTGTCGAACTCCCTGCGGCTGCGCCGGTTCCGCGCCTGGTCGCAGGTGACCGAGCAGGGCGCGTGACGTCCGGCCGCACCTGGGCGTCGAGACCGCGCACGCCGGCAGAGTGCGCCTGAATGGCGCGGGTCCAGCTGGATGTGCGTGGGATGACGTGCGCGGCGTGCGAACGGCGGGTCTCCCGGGCGCTGGACAAGGTCCCTGGCGTCGTCGGGGTCGCCGTGTCGGTGCGCCGTGGCCGCGTCTCATTGCGCACACGAGGTGCGGTTCCGCCCGAGCGCCTGCATGACGCCGTCCGTCGGGCCGGGTACGACATCGGACGTGAGGATCGGCCATGGCTGAGCCGCGAGCCGCGCGTGTGGCGGGACGTCGCGATCGCCTGCGTGGTCCTCGCCCCGCTCGCCGCGACGCTCCGCGCGACGGGCGCGACCTCGCTGGCGAACCAGGCCGGCGCGCTGGCGGGCTCGGGTGGCCTGGCGGTGATCGTCCTTGTCGGTGTCGCAGCCGGGTTCTCGACGTGCATGGCGCTGGTGGGCGGCGTGGTCCTCGCCGTGTCCGCCCGGTACGCGGAGCAGCACCGGCACCTGACAGCACGGCAGCGGCTGCGCCCGCAACTGGCCTTCAATGGGGGGCGGGTGATCGGTTTCGTGGCGCTCGGCGCGGTGCTCGGGGCCGTCGGGTCGGTCGTCGCGCTGGACGGACGCGTGCTCGCCGTTCTGCTGATCACCGTGTCAGTGGTGATGGGCCTGGTCGGCCTGCGCCTGAGCCAGGTGTCCCCACGCCTGTCGGCGGGCGCAGCGCTCGCTCTGCCCGCGCGCCTGTCGCGCCTGGTCCGGACGGACGTTCCCCGGGCCTACAGCGACCGCCGGACGGCGCTCCTCGGCGCGGCGACCTTCCTGCTGCCCTGCGGCTTCACGCAGGCGATCCAGGTGTACGCGATGTCGACCGGCAGCCCGTGGCGAGCCGCGGCGATCACGGGACTGTTCGCGCTGGGCACGATGCCGGGTCTGCTCGGCGTCGGTGGGCTGACCGCCGTGGTTCGCGGCGGTGCCGCGACGGCGTTCTTCCGCTTCGCCGGCGTCGCGGTGGTGGCCCTCGCCGTCGTGAACCTCAGCGGCGCGGTGCGCCTGCTGAACCCGATCGCGAGCCCCGCCCCCGCGACATCCGGGCCCGTGCCCGCCTCGGCCGGCGCGGGGACGGACGGCACTGCGCGGACAGCCGACGACGACCGCTCACCCCCGGTCGGTCGTTCGGTGGAGCGCGAGGCGCCGGCTCCTGACGTCTCAGACAACGTCACCATCGGCGACGGGATCCAGGTCCTGCGGACCACCCAGCTGGCGGAGAGCTACGAGCCGGCCGACTCCCGGGTGCTCGCCGGCGTGCCGGTCCAGTGGGAGATCGACTCACAGGCGCTGAGCTGCGCCGCGTCCCTGTACGCACCGGACCTCGGGATCGACTACATGGGGCTTGAACCGGGCGTCACGACGCTGTCCTTCACGCTCGACGAGCCGGGCGTGTACGTCTACACCTGCGCGATGGGCATGTTCGCCGGGACGATCACCGCCGTGGCACCGCCCGAGGGCGCCCCCGGCTTCAGCGAACCTTCATAGAAGGTAAGGCAATCCTCAGGGCGCATGGCCGACGCTGGGACCACCGGGCGCCGACGACCAGCGCCCCCCCGCCGACGATCCAGGAGGGTCCGTGACCGACTGCTGCAAGAGCGAGACGACCGAGGGTGCCGGCTGCTGCGGAGGCGAGTCCGCCGCCGCTACCGGTGACGCGTGCTGCGCGACCCAGCACGCCTGAGCCTGGTCCACAGACCACCCCTACCTCCTGGGAGATCACGATGACGACCACCCGACGCCTTGCCGCACCGGCCGCGGTCCTCGCGCTCGCGCTCACCCTCGCCGCCTGCTCGGCGGACGCCGACGAGGCCCCGAACGCGCCCGAGAGCCAGGCCACGACCGAGGACGACAGCGCCGCCGGCGCCGACGACCCGGCTGCACACAACGAGGCCGACGCCGAGTTCGCGCAGATGATGATCGTCCACCACCAGGGCGCCATCGAGATGGCACAGCTCGCGGTGGAGCAGGCCTCCACCGAGGAGGTCCGCGCGCTCGGTGAGCGCATCGCCGCCGCGCAGGGGCCCGAGATCGACCTGATGTCGGGGTGGCTCGACACGTGGGGCGAGGAGCAGCCCGACGACGCCGACATGGGCGGCATGGGGCACGAGGGCATGGACATGGACGGGATGGACCAGTCGGCCGTCATGGCCGAGCTCAGCGGCCTGACCGGCGCGGAGTTCGACCGCCGGTTCCTCGAGCTGATGATCGAGCACCACAAGGGCGCGATCGTCATGGCCGAGACGGAGCGGGGCGAGGGGCAGAACTCGGACGCGACGGGCCTGTCCCAGAAGATCATCGACGACCAGACCGCCGAGATCACCGAGATGACCAATCTCCTGAACTCGCTGTGACGCCTCGTCCGACGGCTCCGCCCATGTCGTCGGACGAGGAAGAGGGCGCGAGGGCGGGTGACCCGGCGGAGCTCCGGGACACCCGCCCTCGTGTCGTCGTCGGCCGTTCCGGGTAAGGCCGGTTCAGCCGGCGGGCGTGCCTACGCCGCCACTGCAGGGGGCCCCGGGCTCAGGCGTCTGCTCGCCCTGGACGTAGCGGGCGAGGAAGGCGTCGAGCCGTTCGTCGTCGACGGAGTCCACCTCGAGCTGCACGCCCCACGCAGTCGCGACGACGGGTGCCGCCAGGTCCTCGTACGGGCTGACGAGCACGTGCGGGTCGCTCTGCGCGATCTCCTTGAGCCGGGCGACGTCGCCGTCGGCGAGATCGGTCCGGTAGGTCAACCACACGGCGCCGTGCTCGAGCGAGTGCACGGCGTTCTCGTCGCGGACTGGCTGGTCGTAGAACCCGCAGTTCTGCGGCGTCGGGTCGTGGTCACCGCCCACGGGCGGGAGCGCGCTTCCCACGGCCTCCGCACCTCCTGGAGTGGGGGTAGGCGTGGTCGCCGGATAGGCGACGTCGCCGGAGACGTGTCCGGTGGAGGGGACGTCGACGTCCTTCTCGCCGACGATCGGCTGCTCCGCGGCGGCGTCCAGTCGAGCGTTCTCCTGGGCGCGGTTCGCGACGACGATCGCGACCGGGACGATCAGCGCGGCAGCGACGACTGCGGTCACCAGGATGATCAGCCTCCGCCGCCTGCGCTCCGCCTGCTCCTGCGCGGCCTTGAGGGCCGCGGCTTCCGCCCTCCTGGCCTCACGCGAGTTCTTCGAGCTCGAGGTCACCGCGCACCCCTTCGTCGACAGGGCAGGGACACGGGTCGATCATGCGTCGATCGGAGCTGTTCTGCACCCGGTCGCGCAGCCGTCAGTCGTGGTGGCTGTCGTCGTGCACGACGGTCACCTCGTCGGGGGCCGGGGTGGACGTCCCGCTGATCCACGGCCCGACGACGAGCGAGGAGATCATGAACATGAGGGCGAAGACCGCTAGCGCGACGACGGGTGCCCACCAGCTTCCGACGCGGCGCTTCAGGCGGATGAGCATCGGTACGGACGCCCCGAGGCCGAGGAGCCCGAAGAGCGCCGTCCCGCCCGCCCCTGAGACGAGCGCTGTCCCGACCAGTGGCCCCACGTGGTGGAGGACGTGTGGCGCGACGCCACCGACCGCACCGAGCGTGCCTGTCACGATGCTGCCCGCGGTGCGCGTGCGGCCCCGGCGCTGAGGCGCGCCGCCGACAGCGGGCGGGACGCCCCCTGGCGGAGCCGCGGTCGTTTCGGTCTCGCGTCCCGGCGCGGGCTCGTCGGTTGAAGGGACCACTCCGCCGACCGGCATCAGGTCGGCCGCCGGCCTCGATGCGGGCCCCATCACTGGATGCTCCCCGTGGCGAAGCGGTCCCCCGCGTAGACCACCCGGCCCGGGACGGGCGCCCCGCCATCGGTCCGCACAGGCTCGGCGACGTGGAACGCGCCGGCAGCGGACACCGCCCGCCTGAGCTCGCCGGTCTCCACCCAGCGGGCGCAGTGCACCGTCATCCGTGAGCGCCCTGCTCGGTTGAGGCTCAGCCCCACCCGGGTGACGCCGTCGACCGCACGGACCCGCTCGAGCACCTCGGCGAGGCATGCGGCGCTCATCAGCCCTTCCACCATCAGTCGCCTGCTGTGAGCCATGCCGGTCCCTTCGACGCCGTGCCCATCACCCTCAGCGTGGTCGACCCAGACTCACGTCGCGTTCATGGCCGGTGAAGATCCGACGAAGACGTCAGGCCAGGGTCTCCGCCGGCACCGCCGGTCGGGACGAGTCCGGTGGCGCGGGCAGCCGCAGGCGCTTCAGGAGCAGGGCGTTGACCGCCACGATCACCGACGAGCCCGACATGGACAGGGCGGCGATCTCCGGGCTCAGCGAGATCCCGAAGGACGGCTCGAAGACGCCCGCGGCGATCGGTAGCGCGATCGCGTTGTAGCCGATCGCCCAGCCGAGGTTCTGCCGCATCTTGCGCAGTGTTCCCCGGCCGATCCGCAGCGCCACCGGGACGTCGAGCGGGTCGGAGCGCATGAGCACGACGTCGGCCGTCTCGATCGCCACGTCGGTGCCGGCTCCGATCGCGATCCCGATGTCGGCGGTGGCCAGGGCGGGCGCGTCGTTCACGCCGTCGCCGACCATCGCGACGCGCCTGCCCGACCGCTGGAGCTCGGCGACCTTCTCTGCCTTGTCGCCGGGGAGGACCTCGGCGATGACGGTGTCGATGCCGAGCTGCCCGGCGATCCGGCGCGCGGTGGCCTCGTTGTCGCCGGTGAGCATGACGACCTCGACGCCCAGCGCGTGCAGCGCCTCGACGGCAGCCGCGGCGGTCTCGCGGGCGGCGTCCGCCATCGCGACGACGGCGACGGCGCGCCCGTCCACGGCAGCAAGGACGGCCGTGCGGCCGGCGTCGGCCAGGCGGTCTCGGACGGCGGCGAGGGTGCCGAGATCGACCTTCTCGGCGGCCATGAGGCGCAGGTTGCCGACGAGCACGGTGTGCCCGTCCACGGTGGCGGTGGCACCGTGCCCGGCGACGTTACGGAAGCTGCTCGCCCGCAGCCGGCGGGCGCCCGCCTGGTCGGCGTGGGCGACGACGGCGCGCGCCAACGGGTGCTCCGACTCCCGCTCGACCGCCGCGACGAGGGCGAGGACCTCGGCCTCGTCGGCGCCCGGCGCCACGACGACGTCCGTGACCTCGGGGGCGCCCTTGGTGAGCGTGCCGGTCTTGTCCATGACGACCGTGTCGATGCGGGCGGAGGTCTCGAGCGCCGTGGCGTTCTTGAACAGCACGCCCCGGCGGGCGCCCAGCCCGGTACCGACCATGATCGCCGTCGGCGTGGCCAGCCCGAGCGCGTCTGGGCAGGTGATGACGACGACGGTGATGGCGAAGAGCATGGCCGTCGGAACGGATGCTCCAGCGAGCCACCACGCCAGGAACGTGCCGGTGCCGCCGATGAGGGCGACGAAGACGAGCCAGAACGCGGCGCGGTCCGCCAGGCGCTGCCCGGGGGCCTTCGAGTTCTGTGCCTCCTGGACCATCGCGACGATCTGCGCCAGGGCGGTGTCCTCGCCGACCTTCACCGCGCGGGCCCTCAGCGTCCCGCTGACGTTGAGGGATGCTCCGATGAGCTGGTCGCCGGGGGCCTTCCCCACCGGCAGGCTCTCGCCGGTGACCATGGACTCGTCCGCCTCGGACTCACCCTCGACGACGACGGCGTCGACGGGAACCTTCGCCCCCGGCCGGATCAGCAGCGTGTCGCCGACGAGGACCTCCGCGGTGGGCACCTCGTGCTCGACGCCGTCCCGCAGCACCACCGCGCGCGGCGGCGCCAGCTCCAGGAGCGTCCGGACGGCGTCGTTCGCGCCTCCACGTGCCCGCATCTCGAACCAGTGACCCAGCAGCACGAACGTGGCCAGGACCGAGGCCGCCTCGTAGAAGACCTCGCCGCCACCGGTGAGCGTCACGCCCACGCTGTACAGCCAGCCGGTCCCGACCGCCACGGCGACCAGGACCATCATGTCCAGCGTCCGCGCACGCAGCGCCCGATAGGCGCCGTCGAAGAAGATCCACGCGGAGTAGAAGACGACGGGCAACGACAGGATGAGCATGAACACGTCGTCGCGCAGCCCCAAGGGTGCCGCCGCGCTGAAGCCGAGGAACTCGCGGCCGATCATCGAGTAGAGGGTGATCGGGACGGACAGGAGCGCGGCGACCAGGAACCTGTTGCGCATGTCCCGGACCATGTCCGCCATCGAGCCGCCGCCGTGGTGCCCCCCGTGGCCCATGGCCTCGTGGGGCGATGGCGCGCCCGTCGGGTGAGCGGCTGCGTGGTGCTCGTGCTCCGCGTGCTCGTCGCCATGTCGGTGCTCGGGCGGAGCGGGACGCCCCGCCGGCTCGGCCTCGGGCTCGACCACAGGCGCGCTCGGCTCGTGGTGCGCGTGGTGCGCGTGGACCGCAACCGCCGCGCCGGCTCCAGACATGGGCTCGCTCATGGCGTCGCAGACGTGGTCGGGCACCGAGCGTCCGGAGCAGTGATACCCGCACGCTTCGACCCAAGCCGTGAGGTCGCTCATGGAGGTGACGTCGGCGTCGAAGGTGACGGTGGCGGTCTGTGCCACGGCGTTCGCCTCGACACCGAGGACGCCTGGACGTCGGCCCAGCGCCCGTTCCACCCCGGGCGTCGACGTCGCCCAGTGCTGCCCGCCTACCCGAAGTACGACTCGCCGCTCATCCATCAGGACCTCCTCGTGGCGCGATACCCCTGGGGGGTACCCATACAACCACGGTGCGGGTGCGAGTCATACCCGCTGGCCAATCAAGGTTTGATGAAGGCCATCGCTACGCGCGGCTCACCGGCCCATGTGGCCGGGGCCCATCATGCCGTCGCCGTCGCGGCCGCCCATCACGTCGTCGCCGTCGACGTCGTCCATCATGCCGCCGCCGCTCATCATGTCGTCGCGGTCGACGCCGTCCATCATGTCGCCGTGCTGCCCGCCCATCATGCTGCCGGAACCGCCGTCGCGGTGATGTGCGCGGTGCATGCCGGCCATGTCCTCGGGGGCCCCCACCTGGTCGCGATGGTGCGCGCGGTGCATCGACGCCATCGCGGACCGTGACATGTCGTGCATGCCGTCGGAGCCGGCCTCCGGGCAGGTCTTGATCTTGCCTTCGCCATCCCGCGGTCCCTCAGTGACGGACCAACCGTCCACGGGGGCGGGGCCCGCCAGAGGTGCGGCCAGCGCCGGGGCGACACCGAGGGCCAGTGCTGCGCCCCCGCTGACGAGCAGCGCGGCTCTCACGGAAGCTCGCATGATGGATCCCTTCCCCAGGGTCGGCGGTCCGACCGTTCAGGTCCAGCGTGCGCCCGAACCGTTGAGGCCGGGACCCCGGGACGATGAAGATTCCGTCAAGGAAGGCCGCCGTCGGGTGAACCAGGACGGTGGTGCTCCAGCCCATGTGGTTTCATCGATGCATGCTGCGCACCACCGCCTCGTGCACGCCCGCGCCTCGCGCCCGCGTGCAGCGGTGTTGTTGTTGTCCCTCGCGCTCCTGTTGAGCCCGGCCATCGCCGCCTGACCGGCCCGGCCGCTCGACGCCGCAGGCGATTTGCCTGACGGCAGCGCCGACTCGGCGCGCCTCCCCGGCACCGCACCTCGCGTCCTTGTGAGGTGCATTCCGCGCACGACCACGAGAGGTACCTCCATGACTGCACGACGTCTCTTCACCGCCACCGCCCTGGCCCTGACGGCCGCTCTCGCCGTCAGCGCCTGCTCGTCCGACAGCGGCGACGACCAGTCGGCCGAGCCGAGCGCACCTCCCGCAGAGTCCGACACCTCGCTCACGGACGTTCAGGAGGCCGGCGTTCTCGTGGTCGGGACCGAGGGCACCTACCGTCCCTTCTCCTTCCACGAGGACGGATCCGGAGATCTGACCGGGTACGACGTCGAGGTGATCCGCGCGGTTGCCGAGGAGCTGGGCGTCGAGGTCCGGTTCGAGGAGACCCAGTGGGACGCAATCTTCGCCGGCCTCGAGGCGGGGCGTTTCGACGTGATCGCGAACCAGGTCTCCATCACCCCGGAGCGGGAGGAGGCGTACACGTTCTCCGAGCCGTACACCTACAGCCCCGGGGTGATCGTCGTCCGCGAGGGCGACGACTCCATCGGCTCCTTCGCCGACCTGGAGGGCAAGACCACCGCGCAGTCGCTGACGAGCAACTGGTACACGCTCGCCGAGGAGAACGGCGCGACGATCGAGGCCGTCGAGGGCTGGGCCCAGGCGGTGGCCCTGGTCGAGCAGGGCCGGGTCGACGCGACGATCAACGACGAGCTCACGTTCCTGGACTACAAGAAGCAGACCGGTGCCGCCGGGCTCGTCGTCGCGGCCGAGACCGACGACGTCTCCCGCAGCGCCTTCGCGTTCCGCTCCGGGTCCACCGCGCTCGCCGACGCCGTGAACGAGGCGCTCGCTGCGCTCGCCGCCGACGGCACCCTCGCCGAGATCTCCGCGGAGTTCTTCGGCGAGGACGTCTCCCAGTGACGGGCCCGCAGTGACGTCTGACCAGTGGGATCTCGTCCTCGGATCGCTCGGCCCCATCACGGGCGGGGCGATCCGAGGCACGATCCCCCTGGCGCTCGCCTCCTTCGCCGGCGGGATGGTCATCGCGGTCGCCGTCGCGCTCATGCGGCTGTCCGGGAGGCGGCTGGTCGCGGCCCTGGCGCGGGGCTACGTCTCGCTCATCCGCGGCACGCCGCTGCTCGTGCAGCTGTTCGTGGTCTTCTACGGCCTGCCGAGCCTCGGCCTCGTCATCGACCCGTGGCCGAGCGCGATCATCGCCTTCTCGCTGAACGTCGGGGGCTACGCCGCCGAGGTCGTGCGCGCGGCGATCCTCTCGGTGCCGAAGGGTCAGTGGGAGGCCGCGTACGTCATCGGCATGGCGCGTCCGACGGCGCTGCGGCGCATCATCCTGCCGCAGGCTGCCCGGGTGTCCGTGCCTCCCTTGTCGAACACGTTCATCTCGCTGGTCAAGGACACCTCACTCGCCTCGCTGATCCTGGTCACCGAGCTGTTCCGGGAGGCGCAGAAGGTGGCCGCCTTCAGCCAGGAGTTCATGCTGCTCTACCTGGAGGCCGCCCTGGTCTACTGGGTGATCTGCCTCGCCCTGTCCACCGGCCAGGGCGTGCTCGAGAAGAGGCTGGACAGGTATGTCGCCCACTGACCCCGGCGCCGGCCGCGCTGCTGACGGCCCCGCGCTGCTGGCCGTCACCGGTCTGCGGAAGTCCTTCGGCACCCATGAGGTCCTCCGCGCGGTCGACCTCACGGTGCACACCGGCGAGGTCGTCGCCATCATCGGCGCCTCCGGATCGGGCAAGACGACCGTGCTGCGGTGCCTCAACGGCCTGGAGGTCGCCGACGCAGGACGGGTGGAGGTCCACGGCTCTCTCGCCGTCGACTTCGCGACTTCGCCCGACCGGCGCCAGCTCAACGCCCTGCGCGACAGGTCCGCCATGGTCTTCCAGCACTACAACCTCTTCCCGCACAAGACGGTCCTGGAGAACGTCACGGAGGGACCGATCGTCGTGCAGCGACGACCGGTGCGTGAGGCGCGGGAGGACGCCCTGGCGCTGCTCGCCCGAGTCGGCCTGGCCGATCGGGCGGACGCCTACCCGTTCCAGCTCTCGGGTGGCCAGCAGCAGCGGGTCGGAATCGTTCGGGCGCTGGCCCTCCGCCCGGACCTGCTCCTCTTCGATGAGCCGACATCGGCGCTGGACCCGGAACTCGTCGGCGACGTCCTCACACTCATGCGCGACCTCGCCGCCGAAGGCTGGACCATGGTCGTCGTCACGCACGAGCTCCAGTTCGCCCGCGAGGTGGCCCACCGCGTGGTCTTCCTCGACGAGGGCGCCGTGCTCGAGGAGGGTCCGGCCAGGCAGGTGCTGACCGACCCTGCGCAGGAGCGGACCCGCCAGTTCATCAGGCGCCTACTTCGTCCGCTCTGACGTCCGAGCGGCTCTGACACTCGCCTGCTCTGACCTCTGCGCGGACAGACCTTCATCAGGTCTTCATCGCACCGTGACCGAGCCTTCGCGGTCGCGGAGCGATCCTTGCGTCGGCGAGCTGAGAGGAGCGCGACGATGATGAGCTGGGGCTACGGCATGGGCGCCGGAATGTGGGTCTCCTGGATCATCCTGACCCTGGTCATGGTCCTCGTCGTCCTGCTGGTCCTGCGCGCCAGCGAGCCGCGCACCCCGCCCGGCCGTCCGGCTGGGCCGCGGACGGCCTTCGAGATCCTGGCTGAGCGGTACGCGCGCGGCGAGATCACCACCGACGAGTACGAAGAGCGGCTGAGCCACCTCTCCTCCTGAGTCGCACTCGCGTACCTGTTCGTCCTGCGCACCACCTCGATCGGGCGGGCACGGACGCCGACCGAACCACACGGCACCCTGCACCAGCTGGCGACGGGCCTGCGCATGTCGTGGCGCACCTGGCGCCGCACCCCGGTGTTCTGGGCCCTGCTCGTGGTGGTGCCGACCGTGTTCATCTGGCTCGCGGACGCCGTGACACCGAGCGGCAGCACGACGGTGCGTCTCCGCGAGAACGGGACCGACGTCGTGACCGTGCTCGACCCGGCCGCCATGCACGCCGGGACGATGGCGCCGATCGCCATCGGCTCGCTCGCGGCGCTCGCCGGGCGTGTTCATCGGCGTGGAGGCCCGCGGCGCCGACCAGCGGCTCGTCCTCGCCAGCCAGCCCCGCCGGACCGTGCTGGCCACACGGCTCGCCGCCGGGGTTGCCGCAGCCGGCGTGGCGACCGTCGCCTCGCTCGCCATCACGGCGCCCTTCTTCGACGCACGCCAACGGGTCCCGTACGCCGCGGGCAACGCCGTCGTCGCGGTCACCTACGGTCTGGTGGGCGTCGTCCTCGGCCCGCTCGTCGGTCGGCTCAGTGGGGCGCTGATCGCTTTCCTGGCGCCGTTCCTCCACCTGGCGATCGGCCAGAGCCCGATGCTCCAGGAAGAGCCGCCGGGGTGGGCCCGCCTGCTCCCGGGCTACTCGGGGACGCGGCTGGTGCTCGACGGCGGCCTGACGCAGAGCTTCGACGAGGCTGGATCGCTCCTGCTCGCGGCCGGCTGGATCGGCGGGCTGCTCGTCGTGGCGGCGGTCTTGTTCCGCCGGGAACGCGCGTCGGCGCCGGCGACACGGCCGGTCGCATACGGCCACCGCCGAACGGTCAGACGTGCTGGGCGGGGTCCGCAAGGAACGTCTTCTGGCAGCCCTTGGCGCAGAAGTAGTACGTCGTCCCGTCGTGCTCCGCCGTAGCGGCTGCGGTCGCCGGGTCCACGGTCATGCCGCAAACGGGGTCGATCACGGTGGTGTCGCTCATGGCATTCTCCTTCTTGTCGTCGTGGTGATGAGCGCTGTGGGCCGCCGCTGGGACGACCGTCGGCTTTACCTGTGCGGGCGATGACGAGCTCTGCCAGCGCGTCGGGAAGCGGCGTCGCTCCCGGACCGCCGGCGCCGAGCCACTGCTCCAGCTCGCACGTCGGCGTGTCACCAGCGAGCCTTTCGAACCACATGGGGCCGACCCCCCTCGCGCGCTGGGCGCGGGATGGCCTGGCCACCACGACGTCGCCCCGCTCGCACTCGTCCAGGCACTCGACGTAGGTGATGCCTATGGAGCTCTGAGACTCGAGACGGTCCAGCCGGGCGCGCTGTCCGCCCGGCAGCGGGTCTGCGCCGGCGAGCGTCTCGCCGGCGCACGAGGAGCACGCGCTCAGGCGAGGGGCGTTCGCGGCGCGCCGGGGCGCGGTGTCGTTCGCAGTCATGGGGAAGCACGGTAGGCGACGGCGGGCGCGCTGACCTGTGCGGACAGCCAACGGCCGCGGGTCTTCATCGAACCTTCATCGTGCAAGCGCCCGCAGTTGCGTCCCGGATAGTGGTGTAGCGCTGGGGCCGTGGTCGTCGTAGACGGCGACGCGGTCACCGCGTGATCCTTCGAGTGAACCTCTCACAGCACCCTCGAACGGAGCATCACGATGACCGCACCTCGCATTGTCGACCCTGCCGCCGTCCTGGGCCAGGCGCTGGCCGGCGCCTCCCGGACCTGATGCGTCACCTGCTCGGCACGGTGATCAACGCCCTGTTGTCGGCGGAGGCCGACGCGGTCTGCGGCGCCGAGTGGGGCCAGGCGAGCCCTGAGCGGGTCACCCAGCGCAACGGCTACCGCCACCGGGACCTGGACACCCGGGTCGGGACGATCGACGTCGCCATCCCCAAGCTGCGCACCGGCAGCTACTTCCCGGAGTGGCTGCTCGAGCGGCGCAAGCGCGCCGAGGCCGCCCTGATCTTCGTGGTGGCGACCTGCTACCTGCTCGGGGTCTCGACCCGGCGGATGGACAAGCTGGTCCAGTCCCTGGGGATCACCTCGTTGAGCAAGTCGCAGGTCTCCCGCATGGCTGAGGACCTGGACGGGCAGGTCGAGGCGTTCGGCACCCGCTCACTGTCCGAGGCGGGGCCGTTCACGTTCGTGGCCGCTGACGCGCTGACGATGAAGGTCCGCGAGGCCGGGCGCGTGATCAACGCCGTCGTGCTGGTCGCCACCGGGGTCAACGCCGACGGGCACCGTGAGGTCCTGGGCTGCAAGGTCACCACCGCCGAGACCAAGGAGGCGTGGAACGCGTTCTTCGCCGACCTGGTCGCCCGCGGCCTGACGGGAGTGCGCCTGGTGACGTCCGACGCCCACGCCGGGCTGGTCGAGGCGATCGCGGCGAACCTGCCCGGCGCGACCTGGCAGCGGTGCCGCACCCACTACGCCGCGAACCTGATGTCGGTCTGCCCGAAGTCCTCCTGGCCGGCGGTCAAGGCGATGCTGCACTCCGTCTACGACCAGCCCGACGCGGCCTCGGTCCACGCCCAGTTCGACAAGCTCCTGGACCACGTCACCGACCGCCTGCCCGCCGTCGCCGCCCACCTGGACGCCGCTCGCGCGGACCTGCTCGCCTTCACCGGGTTCCCCAAGCCGGTCTGGCGTCAGATCTGGTCCAACAACCCCAACGAGCGGCTCAACCGGGAGATCCGCCGCCGCACCGACGTCGTCGGGATCTTCCCCGACCGCGAATCGGTGATCCGCCTGGTCGGCGCCGTCCTGGCCGAGCAGCACGACGAATGGGCCGAAGGACGCCGCTACTTCGCCCTCGACGTCCTGCACCGCGCCCCCCCCTCTGATTGCGGTGTGATCATTGGCCGCCGGCGGGGCGACTGCCGCGGTGCGGCGGTGGGGCAGGATGGGTGGCATGCGACTACAGCTGCTGTACTTCGACGAGTGCCCGAACTGGCAGGTCGCCGACGCGCGGTTGCGTGAGGCCCTCGAGAAGCTGGGCCGTACCGTCGATGTGGAGAAGGTCCTCGTGACCACCCCGGAACAGGCCGAGGAGTGGGGCTTCCGCGGGTCGCCGTCGGTGCTCGTTGACGGCGAGGACCCCTTCGCGCAAGCAGGGGCGCCCGTCGGGCTGTCGTGCCGCCTCTACCGGACACCGGACGGCATCAGCGGTTCGCCCACGGTGGACCAGCTCGTCGAGGTCCTGTCCCGGTCGTAGTCGTCAGCGAAGCGACGAAATCCGCTTGCCCGTGGCGGGGTCGCGCCCGTTGTCCCGGTTGGCGCGCTGGCGGGTCTCGGGGTGACCGCCGAGGGCTTCGGTGTGCTCGCGCAGGATGCGGTGGTAGATGGCCGCGTCGTCCTGGTTGTTCAGGTGCAGGCGGGCCAGCCCAAGCAGCAGGTTCGTGCGCCGGGCATTGCGCAGCGCGAAGGAGCGCTGCTCGAACAAGCCCCGGAGCTTGGCCGCGGCGGCCTCGGCGGCAGCGGTGGAGTAGTGCGGCGGGAGTTGATGCCTGGCGGCGACCTGGGCGGAGATGAGCTGGTCGTTCGCGGCGACCCATCGAGCCGCGGCGCCCAAGGTCGCGCAGGTGTCCCGGAACTCCTCCCAGCCCTCGGGCCGACGGAACGCGGTGTCCAGCCTGCGCATCCACCTGCCCCGTGGAGCGTCAGCCCGGTCGGTCTGCAACGCCTCCTGTGCGCGTTGGCGCAGGTGGTACTCGCACGTGAAGAGGTGCGGCGCCCCCGCGTCCGTGCCCCACATTGCGCGGACGGCCGCCCGGATGGCTCGGTCGTCGTCAGCCACGACCGACGCCGGCGGCCCGGGCAAGTTCAGACCCGCGAGCAGGTCGAGGTAGTCCCCGGTGCGTGCCGTCGGAGCCGCGTGCACACCGAGCAGGCGACGCTGACCGGTGGCCAGGTATCCGTAGGCCAGCAGGACCGCGAACTCGCGGCGGCGCTGGGAGGTGCGCCGGTTGGTCCACCAGAAGTCGGTGCTGTCCAGCACCAGCGTCTCGACCTGTGCCGTCTCCGCGTGAGCGCGCAGGATGACCGGGGCCCAGGCGTCCACCCACTCGGCGACGAGCTGCCCGGCGCCGTCGCCCTCGAGCGGGTCCCGTCCTGCCGCCACCCGTGCACGCTGCGCGGCCCGGGTGTAGCTCACTCCCCGTCCGACGGCCACCAGCGCGTCTGCGACCAGGTGGAGGCGGTGGCGGTAGGTGCGTGTGACGACCGGCCCGGCGTGCGCCGCGACCTCGGTGTCGCAGGAGGTGCAGACTCCGCCGACGGTCAGCTCACGCGGAAGCGGAGGTGTGAAGCGGTGGAAGGAACCGCTGGAGGGGTCGGTGCAGCGGTAGCGCTGGCGGCCAGGAGGACGGCCGTACCGGCCATCGCGCACCACTACGAACCCAAGCTCAGCGGTGTGACGGGGCCGCGGACACGGCGGTGCTCCGACCGGTACGGGTCGTGACACGGTGGCCAGTGTGCCAGCTGTTCATCACACCGCAATCAGAGGGGGGCCGCGCCCGCCTCAACCTGATCACCACCACCGACCCCGAGGAGGTCGACCAGCCCCTGGCCCTCACCGCCTGAACAGCGAAGGATCACGCCGAAGCGCTACACCACATCCAGGGACTCGACCGCGCCCGCGCCCGGATGCGGCTTCACGACTGCCTCCATAGCGTCAAAGGCCCGGGAGCCGGACAAGGCGCCCTTCGACGAGAGGACAGCCATGAAGGCCGACCAGATGCTCGCGACCTACCGAGCCTCGATCAACCTCGACCGCGCGCTTCTCGCACGCCTCATCGAGGCCGTCACGACGTGCGCCCAGGCGTGCACGGCGTGTGCGGACGCCTGCCTCAGCGAGGAGATGGTCGCGGATCTCCGCAAGTGCATCCGCTCGAACCTCGACTGCGCCGACAGCTGTATGACGACCGGCCGCATCGTCTCTCGCCACACCGGGTACGACGCGAACGTCACGAGGGCACACCTGGAAGCGTGCATCGCGGCCTGTCGGGCCTGCGGTGACGAGTGCGAGCAGCACGCCTCGATGCACGAGCACTGCCGTGTCTGTGCGGAGGCGTGCCGAGAGTGCGAGGCGGCCTGCGGCGAACTGCTCGCCGCGATCCGCTGAGCCCCTCCGCGAGCGGACGCTCGCGCCCTCGTCCTCGCAGTGCGGTAGGGCCACGAGAGACCCCGGCCGACACCCGACCACTCGGAAGGAGCACGTCAATGTCGACACAGGAGGAGCACGCGAACCCTCAACAGCCTGAGCAGGCAGGGGCCCAGCACCAGATGAGGGGCATGTACCTGCGCTTCGCCGCGATGATCCTTACCGCCATGGTCGTCATGTACTGGGCTATGTTCGTCGGCTCGTGGGACTGGAGCCACGTGCGCTTCAGTCAGAGCCGCGTCTTCATGGCCGTGACGATGGGCGGCACCATGGGGCTGATCATGCTCGGCTGGATGCTGAACATGTACAAGAACACCAAGGCCAACGTGGCGATCGTGATCCTGAGCGTGGCCCTCCTTGGCGGTGGTGTCGCCCTGGACCGCAGTCAGGTCACCGTCGACGACACAGCCTTCATGCGGGCGATGATCCCGCATCACTCGCTCGCCATCACCCGCTCCGAGCGCGCGCAGATCGAGGACGTCCGGGTGTGCGAGCTGGCCGCCGCGATCAGCGAGGCCCAGAAGCGGGAGATCTCCGAGATGGACTGGCTCATCGCCGACATCGAAGAGAACGGCATCGCCGCCACCGACGAAGAGGCGGCGGCCCGACCCGTACCGGAGTTTGCAGGCTCGGCCCTCCGAGACTGCGACTGAGCAGGCGCTCGTCGAGCACACTCGGGTGGTCGTACTCCGCGGCGTCGCCCCGACTCACTGCTGGCGGAGGAGTGCCTCAGCGGCGCGGACGACCTCGGCAGCGGCCGCGTCGGCGCGTTCGAGAGCGATCCTCGCTGCCCGTGCCTCGCGCAACCGTCGCCGCGCCGACTGCCTCTGCTCGGCGCGGCGAGCGGCCGCAGTCTCCGCCGGGCCGATCCAGTCGAGCAGCTCTGCGGCGTCGTGGTCCAGCCCTATGAGAGCGAAGGAGCCCGTGGGAAGGGCCGTCTCAGACAGCCAGACGTCGGCTGTTCTGCCGTCGTGGATGTCGGAGACCACGACCCGCTGGCCTGCGGGGGAGCGTGCCAGGGTCCGCTCGATGCACAGCAGGCGTGCGTGATCTACGGAGGCTCCTTCGCGGAGGGCCTGGAGGCGGCGCGCCGCTCGGTCGTCGCGGGCCGGCTCGCTCGCGACACGGATCGCTGACGTCGCGAGCCACGCGACAGTCGCGATCAGGGACGCCCGCCATCCGAGCGAGAGGGCGTGTCCGGGAATGAGCCGACCTACCTCGAGCGGCAACATGGCGCGGGCGGCCACGATGGTCGCGAGCAACGCTAGTGGTGCGGTCAGTGCCCGCCCCCACCGAGCGAGACCGCGAAGGACCAGCCTCGTCACGTCGTCACCGTCCCATCGCACTCTGGCGTTCGAGGTTCGGCGCGGGCGTCGCAGGTGCGTGTGGCTGCGGTCGCTGGGCGACCGGGCTCCGCCCCGACGGGACAGACAGGCACGCGGCGGACAGCGCCCGTGCGCCGGCTTGGTGCTGATCGCTCACCACGGCGCCGCCCAGCGCGCGTACTGCATCGGTCACGCCGTACCGGTCGCGGTAGGCAGCGACCGTTTGCGCGTGCGCTTGCCACCGGGAGCGTCCAGCAGCATCGTCGGGCACCGGGCCAAGGTCGCCGAGCCATGCGGCGTCTGACGCCCTGGCCCGCTCGACGAGCAGTTCGGCGCGCTCGTCGATCTGCCGCTCGCGCGCCGTCAGCGCAGCCGCCATCTCTCCGGCCACCTCGCGCGAGGCGGCGGGGATCAGTCCGCACACGAGCCGCGCGGGGGCCGCTCGTCCGGCGGCGATGCTTGCCGTGGTCCATCGGTCGATTCGCTCGTGCAGCACCGACGTGATGTCGACGGCGCCGGCGGCCGCCCGGTCGGCGAGGGCTGGCAGGGCGGCGTCGACGTTCAGGCCGTAAGCCTCTGCCCTGCGCAGCGCCGTCGTGAGGGCCCCGAACGCCGGCGACGCCTCGACGGCCCGGACCTGGTCGGAGGTGAACCCCCGACCGCTCGAGCAGTGCCGTCCAGTGCGGAGCCTCGGCGAGGTGCGCGATGGTCTCGTACTCCGCGGCGAGAGTCCGGATCGAGCCGACCGCTTCCGCCTCCTCGAACCGGACCTCGTGGGCGGAGGTGGCAGCGCCGACGTGGCTGAGCACGGCGGTGAGCACTCCGCGGCTGGTCGGGGCGACGTCGGCGAAGCCCTGCAGAGGCTCGGGGAGAACGTCCGTGCACACGTACGCGCGGTTCGACTGGCGGGCCCGGGTGAGGGCGACGTAGAGCACCTCGCGCGTCATCGACGCTCCGCTGATGACGGCGTGGGCGGTGTCGACGGTCGCACCCTGCGCGCGGAAGGCGGTGGTGGCGTAGCCGAGCTCTACGTGCTCGGCGGTGTAGGCCGCAGGCAGCACGACGGCTGGACCGCCCGCCTCGCGCCGAACGGCGAGGGCGCCGTCGTCGTGGCGGGCGATGACCGTCCAGGTGTCGCCGTTCTTGACCCAGCCTTCGCCGATGCCGAGGTGGCGGTCGTTGCGTCGGGTGACGATCCGGTCGCCGACGCCGGCCACGAGGCCGTCGCGCAGGACGGTCCCGTTCGGCTCGACGGCTCCAGCGACGACGAGCTCGGCGCGGGCGCGTTCGTTGAGCGAGCGGACGGTGTCGCGGTCGCCGGCGATGAGTAGGGACCGCAGCCCGGCTTGCTCGTCGGCGGCCCACGCGAGGTACGCGGCGTCGACCATCGCGGGGTGGTCCCCGGCCGACAGGCGGTCGTGGGAGTCGTAGTCGTCGAGGCATGACGCGTCGCCGACCCGTAGCCGGGTGGAGGCGTCGCGCTCCCAGGCGTGCGCGAAGCGGCGTGCGGCGCCGAGCTCGGAGACGCCTGATCCGCGGTCCCGGGCGAGCAGGCCGAACGCCCCGCCGGCGTCGATCGCTGAGAGCTGCGCCCAGTCACCGACGAGCAGCAGCTTGGCGCCGGCCTCGCCTACGCACGCGGCGATGCGGTCCATCGGCAGCGTCCCGGCAAGAGACGCCTCGTCGAGGATCACGAGTTGGCCGGGGTGGAACCGCCATCGCTCGACCTGCGCGCTGAGTCGCGCGAGGTGGTCGGCCAGGGTGCGGGCGGTCGCAGCATCGGGGGCTGCGTGCAGGGCGGCGCGGGCGCGATCGATGCGGCGCAGGCGGTCGGGTTCGGCGTCGTGCTCGACGAGCCACTTCGCCGTGTTCTCGCAGCCGATGCCGAGGCTCTGCGCCAGGACGTCGGCCGCCGCGGCGGACGGCGCGAGCCCGACGACCGAGCCGGGTCCGTGCTCGGACTCCCAGGCGGCGCGCAGAGCGGCCAGCGCGTGGGTCTTGCCCGACCCGGCCGCGCCGACGAGGACGTCGACGACGCGTCCCGACGTGGTGATCGCGGCGACGGCGTCGGCCTGGTCGTCGAACAGTGCGCCGGGCGCTAGTGCGGGCGCGGTGGCGAGTGCGGGGCCGTTGCGGTCTCGACCCGCGGCCAGGAGCCGTGCCTCGGCGTCGAGCAGGCGTTGGGAGGTGTAGCGCTCGCTACGGTGCGGGCGGAACGCGGAGCTGCCGTCGTGCCGGCGCAGAGCGGTGGGCGTGGGCGCGACCTCGGGCGGGGTGAGTAGCACCGAGCGGCGCGCGACCTCCTCGGCCACCATCGCGGTGGCGACGTCCCGCGCGTCGGACCTGGCGAAGCGGTGGGCCTTCAGGGCGCGCGAGGCCTCGGCGTCGAGATGCCAGCGCGTCCACGTGGAGCGCTTGCTCGTGAGTAGGGCGAGGACTGCCTCGGCTGCGTCGGCCACGACGATGTCCGGGCGCTCGGGCACGGTGGGGTCCACTGACGGTGTCACGGCAAGGGCCCTCGCCGCCCAGGCGCCGGCGCTGGCACCCACGACCTTGGCGGCGCGCACATGCCACTGGGACGTGAGGTCTTCGAGCGAGTGGACGACCTTCGCGTCGCGGGTGCCCAGCGTCGCCTGCTGCCGAAGGCGGAGGACGGCAACGGCGTCGGGCCGCCGGCCGTGCGCCTGGAGGTACGTCTCGATCAGGCGGTCGGTCTCGGCGTCGATCGCGGCCGAGCGGCGAGAGAACGCGGCGACGAGCTCGGGCGGGACGGCGGCCAGCTGGTAGGCGGGATTGCGACCCGGCCCGCGCTCGCGGTACTCCCAGTCGACCCCCAGCCCAGCCGCGATGTGGTCTGCGAGGAGGGCGTCGTACCGCTCCGACATCGCCACCACGGCCTTCAGGGCCGCGCGCGAGTCGAGGGTGCGCCACTTCCCGTCAGGCCCCTGCACGCGGTTGGCGATGACCACATGGGTGTGCAGGTTCGGGTCGTTCGCGCGGGAGTCCCAGTGGTCGAACGCCGCCGCAACCACGCCGCGCACGTCGACCTGGGCGACGCCGTTGGTGCCGATCCGGGTCTTGGCGACCTCGCGCTCGATGAGGGCGACGACGTCGGCGATCGCCTGACGGTGGCAGGCGTAGATGACCTCCCGCGTCGACGGGTCGGCCAGAGCCCACAGGACGGAGACCGACTTCTCCGCCGTGAACGTGAAGTCGAACCCGGCGACCGGGCGCCGGGGGTCGCCGTCGGCGTAGACGTGCGGCGACCGCCCGAGGGCCGTCCCCTTGGCTGGGTCCTCGCCATTGGCGAAGAGACGCTCCATCTGGACAGGGGTCACGAACGAGCCCTCGGGGATGCCGCGACCGTCCGCGAGCCCGGCCAGCCCGGTGCCCAGCCAGGTGCCGGGCGGCGTGCCGTACGCGGAGTAGTAGCGCGTCATCGGCGAGCCCGCGGCGGGTCGGCCGTGGTCCTTGGTCACCGAGTCGAGCAGGTACGTGTACGACTGCCCGGCGTACCGGACGCACGCACTCATCACGCCGCGCTGCCGATGCTCTCGGCTCGAGCCTTTGCCGTCCGCGCTCGCGCGGCGCGCTGGCGGCACGCGTCCGAGCAGTACCGCGCCGAGGCCCGGGCGTGGGGCCGGAGACGACGGCGGCACACCTGGCATCGACGGACGGCGCGACCGCGCCGCCACGCCCGCGTCTGGCAGACCCGCGAGCAGTAGACGGCGTCGCGCCGACGGGCGGTGAGGGTCGCGCCGCACTCGGGGCAGCGGCCGACGGCGGCGCCGCCGGTGGGTGTGGGCGTGGAGGTTTCGGCCCACGTGCGGGTGGGCCAGCGGCGTCGGCGGCGTGGAGTGGTCGGCATGGCCTGGGGAGGGTCGACGCCGCGCACTCCGTTACGGAACCGGCCTCACATGCCAGAGGCGTGGACGCGATCGAGCACGATGGGGTTGTCGGGACAGGGCGGTCGTCGCTGACGGCGATTGCCAACTCCAAGCACGTTCGACCGTGCTGAGTCGGTTCCGGTTGGCGTCCTCGGCGTCAGAGTACGAGGAGCAGCAGGAAGAGGGCGATGCTGGCGTACCCGATCACCAAGCCGGCGGTCGCGAGGCCCTCGCCGTTCTCGCCCGTTTGCGCGATCTGGCCTTTCGCGACGTGACCGAGGATGACCGCCAGGACGCTTCCTCCGACGAGGGAGAGGACGAAGGCGGCGATGGCGAGTCCGTTCGTGCCTTGGCTCCGGAGCGCGCTCAGCGGGACCTGGACTGCGCGGCCGTTGGCGTCGAGCACCTGCACGTACTGTGCCGAGGACCCGCCCGGCCGAGGCGCCGTCTGGCGCCGGCGATAGTTCTCGATCGCGGAGTCCGCCTCACGGCGCTTGCGGAATGCGGCGATCGCAGCCGCGGCCTCGTCGTCGGGAGCTTCACCGAGCGGGCCCGGATCCGCCGGCCGCAGGTGAGGGAAGTCGCGGTAGATGCCGCGCAGCGTGTCCTCAGGGGTCGTGGGATTCGCTACGAGTGTGGGCAAGAGGTAGAAGTCCGAGGCGAGCTCGGCCAACACCTCCGGCTCCGTCCCGGGATCGGCCGCGAGCGCCTCGCGCTCCGCCTTGGACAGGGCCGCCAGGTCCATCGCCGTCTCCGCTCACCCGTCTCTACTTGCCGGTCGCCCCGTTCTACCGCGCGGAGGAGGGGACGGGGTGCCGAACCTGGGTGAAACCCGCCGGAGCCCCGTTACGACTCCTCTTCGGCGGACCAATGCCCGGCGGTGGGGTTGTCGCCGACGCCTGAAGACTGACCGGGGATCGACGGCTGAAATCTGACCAGCCTGCCGCGATCCTGCGGAGGGTGATCGGTGTGGAGGACTGGGCGGAGATCCGCCGGCTGCACCGGGTCGAGGGGATGGCGATCTCGGCGATCGCGCGTGAGCTCGGGATCGCGCGGAACACGGTGAAGAAGGCGCTGGCCAGTGACCGGCCGCCGAAGTACGAGCGCCCGGCGAAGGGGTCGCTGGTCGACGCGGTCGAGCCGCGGGTCCGCGCGCTGCGGGCTCATCCGCGGATGCCGGCGACGGTGATCGCCGAGCGGATCGGGTGGGACCGGTCGCTGACGGTGCTCAAGGACCGGGTCCGTGAGCTGCGCCCGTACTACCTGCCACCGGACCCGGCCACGCGCACCGCCTATGACCCCGGCCAGCGGGTGCAGTGCGATCTGTGGTTCCCGCCGGCGCAGGTCCCGCTCGGGTCCGGTCAGGCGGGCAACCCGCCGGTGCTGGTGATGGTCTCGGGCTACTCGAGGATGATGTTCGCGCTGATGCTGCCGACCCGGCAGGGCCCGGATCTGATCGCCGGGCACGGGGAGCTGCTGCAGGCGATGGGCGGGGTCCCGGCGCAGCTGGTCTGGGACAACGAGGCTGCGGTCGGGTCCTGGCGGGCCGGCCGGCCCCGGCTGACTGAGGAGTTCGAGGCGTTCCGCGGGACGCTGGGGATCTCGGTGCATCAGTGCCGCCCGCGGGACCCGGAGGCCAAGGGCCTGGTCGAGCGGGCCAACGGCTACCTGGAGACCTCGTTCCTGCCTGGACGCACCTTTACCGGCCCCGGCGACTTCAACACTCAGCTCAGCGACTGGCTGACCCGCGCGAACGCCCGCCATCACCGGACGCTGGGCACCCGCCCGGTCGACCGCTGGGCCGCGGACCTGGCGGCGATGCTGTCCCTGCCGCCGGTCGCCCCACGGACCGGGTGGCAGGCGACGGTGCGTCTGCCGCGGGACCACTACGTCCGCATCGACTCCAACGACTACTCCGTCGACCCGGTCGCGGTCGGGCGCAAGGTGCTGCTCACCGCCGACCTGGAGCAGGTCACCGTCCGTCTGGGGTCCAGGGTCGTCGCCGTCCACGACCGCTGCTGGGCCCGCAACCAGACGATCACCGACCCCGCGCACCGCGCCGCAGCGCTGGCCCTGGCCCACGCGGCTGCCCACCGGCCCCCGACCACGGCGGTCGAGGTCGTCCAGCAGCGTGACCTGGCCGACTACGACACCGCGTTCGGCCTGACCGAGGTGGCCTGATGCCCACCACGACCAAGCCTGCCCGCGACGTCACCGCCGAGCTTGCGTTCCTGACCCGGGCATTGAAGGCGCCCACCATGCGCGAAGCCGTCGACCGGCTCGCCGACCGGGCCCGGGCCGAGTCCTGGACCCACGAGGAGTTCCTGGCCGCCTGCCTGCAACGCGAGGTCGCCTCCCGAGAGGCCCACGGCGGCGAAGGTCGGATCCGCGCCGCGCGGTTCCCGGCCCGCAAGGCCCTGGAGGAGTTCGACTACGACCACGCCCGCGGCCTGAAGCGTGAGCAGATCGCCCACCTGGGCACCTTGGACTTCATCGCCGGTCGGGAGAACGTCGTCCTGATCGGCCCGCCCGGGACCGGAAAGACCCACCTGGCCACCGGGATCGCGATCCGCGCCTGCCAAGCCGGCCACCGCGTCCTGTTCGCCACCGCCGCCGAGTGGGTCGACCGGCTCGCCGCCGCCCACCACGACGGGCGCCTGCAGGACGAACTGCGCCGCCTGGGCCGCTACCCCCTGCTGGTCATCGACGAGGTCGGCTACATCCCCTTCGAACCCGAAGCCGCGAACCTGTTCTTCCAGCTCGTCTCGGCCCGCTACGAACGCGCCTCCCTGATCGTGACCTCGAACAAGCCCTTCGGCCGGTGGGGCGAGGTCTTCGGCGACGACACCGTCGCGGCAGCCATGATCGACCGCCTCGTCCACCACGCCGACGTCATCGCCCTCAAAGGCGACTCCTACCGGCTCAAGAACCGAGACCTCGGCCGCCCACCAGCGGCCCCGACCGACTGACCACACCACGAGAGGGGGTCCACTTTCACCCGACGCCAAGGGGTCCGTTTTCAGCCGTCGTTGACATCCGCTGTGACCCGAAGACGAACTGGTGGCATGCGCCGAGGTCACGGTCGACGCCGAGGTGGCGGCGGAGCGCCGCCGCCCGGGGACGCGTCAGGCCGGTGCGTTCCGCCAGGTCCCGCGCGGACATGCCGTCCGCTAGCCCGGAGCTTCTCGCCGCTTCGTAGTCCGCGATGGGCCAGAGACCTCCCTCCTCGTGCGCAACACGTGGTGTGAGATGGCGTCAGCCCAACGTGTGCCTGCCCCGCGCCCCAGCCGCCAGGAGTCCTGCGCCGGTCAACGACTCCCACCCCTTCGTACCCTCCGGGGGCGTGAGGTAAGGGGTGGTAGTCGTTGACGTCGCCGACAGAGTGCGCCGCTCGCCGGGCCGGCGGTCAAACCGGGTGCTCACACGTCGTCCCCCGAAGCGACGCCCCCACTGTCCAGGACCAGCGCGCTAGCATGGTCACCTCGTGCCGACCACTCCGCCACCCGACTGGATCACGCACGCCAAGCCCGGCGACCGGCGACTCCTCGACCAGGAGGAGTACTGGGTTGCCGCCGACGGGACGGTGCTCACCATCGCTGAGATGAGCACGGCACACCTCGCCAACGTCGCCGGCCTCCTGCGCGCCAACGCAACGCGACTGCACATGCTCGCGATGGCCGATGCGCTGCTCGACCTCCTCGAGGCCGACGCCCATGGCGCGATCACCGCGGAGGCCATGACCCACCATCTGACTGGCGAGTCCATCGCGACCCTCGACGCGGACGACTTCGTGCAGACGTGCCCGCTCGCAAGAGCCATCCACCGCGAGCTCGCCCGCCGACACACTCCTCCTCCCTGACCGGACCAGGCACACCACGAGTCCATCGGATCCGCATCCGCGGCGGAGATCACGCCTGACCTGGGCGATCACACATCTGTCCCAGCCGTCACGTACCAACGTGATCATGAACGCCAACCGCGCATCGGCGCAGCTGGACTGGACCGACCCCCTGCCCCTCCAGTGGTGGACACCCCGCCCTCTCTCGCTCGACTCCGAGCTCCACATCGCAGACGTCACCGGCCCGGTCACCGCCGGCGAACGATGGCGGACCGTCCTCGACGCCCACCTCTACCTCATCGCCGGATGGTCACCCGAGTACGCGCTGCGAGCCGGCTACTTTGGGCAGAGCGCTGCCGTCAGCCCCGGGCGGGCCTTCGACTCCTTGACCCAATGGGCGCACACCCAGCAGTGCCTCGACGTTCGGCGCATCGCCCTCGTCCGCTTCAGCCGAGCCGTCCGACCAGCACTCCTCAGGCTCATCGAGTCCCGAACGATCATGGCCCTCTCGGCCAGCAACCTCTTCCTCCTGAACACACACACCTCTGCCGGCACCGCCGGATCTCGCCTCGGCCGCGCCGCCCGCCTCGAGGCGACGAGGTACGCGAACGAGCTGGCCAAGCACCTCCTCAACGACGTGCTCGAAGGACGCACCAACACCCGGCCCACGCCCGCCCCCAACACCCGAGAAGCGGCCGTCCGCATCGTCCTCCGAGCAGAACGCGCACTCGACACCAGAGAGGTCTGCGACCGGCTCCGAGGAAGCGGCTGGACCACCCAAGGACGCACACCGGAGTTCACCGTTCGCCGAGACCTGCGAGCCCGCGAACGTGCAACGCCAGGCACACCAAGGGTCTTCACCACCATGCACCGAAGCCGACGCGTGTACTGGCCACCCCACCTCAGCAAGACCGCCGCACTGCGCGGCTACGACGCCGCCCACCCATGAGGCCGCAGGCCCCCACCCCACTCTCAGGTCGGTGAGAGCCGCGCCCCCGGTCCGCCCCGCAAGTCCCCGCATCGATCCAGCCCCGTGCGGACGGCCAGCCAGCGAGCGTGCACCGCCACAGCGGCAAGCACGGCGCACCGCCTCGGGCGTGCAGTCACTGCTGGCCCCGCTTGCCTCCGGACGGTTCCGCGGTGACAACCCGCATCATCTGGGAGGAACGACCATGCACCCCGTCGACCACTACACGATCAGCCTCGCCGTCCACTACGTCAGCACCACAGCGACCGACGCTCAGCGCACCGCACGGCACGTCGCCAAGCTCCCAGGCAGCCCCTACGACGCCAGCCGGCACATCGCCACACCCACAGACACCTGGCGCCCCTGACACGCCGCGGACGTGCGGCACGGGCCCTTGTGGTGGGCGCAGTCGGCGAGAAGAGCTCGGCAGGCCGCCGCCAGGAGGACCGGCCCTGACGGGCCTGGGGCAGCATGCCGGTCGGACCAGGGAGCCCCGGCGCCGAAGGTAGGCCCCTGTCCTGGCGAGCAACTCGGCGGCGCAGAGCCCTCCTCCCACCGGACTTCCCGTTCGGTGGCTAGGCTGCGACGGCAAGCGAGGGAGCGGGCGTGAAGTACGAGCTGTTCGACTACCAAGAGGCCGCCGTCGCGGCGATCTCCAAGCACCTCATCCGCGCCGCCCGCGACCACGCCGAGGACCCGGACGAACTCACCGCCGTGGTCCTCGCCGCACCTACCGGAGCAGGCAAGACCGTCATCGCGACAGGGGTCATCGAGGCATCCCTCGACGGCGACGAGTCGACGCCGGGCATCGAGGACGCAACGTTCCTGTGGGTGACGGACGACCCGTCGCTGAACCGGCAGACGCTGCAGAAGATGCTCGACTCCTCCTCGGACATCAAGCTCAACCGGCTGACGATCATCGAGAATGACTTCGACGAAGAGGTCTTCGCTCCGGGCCGGGTGTACTTCCTCAACATCCAGAAGCTCAATACAGCCGCCACGCTGTCGAAGTCAGGCGTGGACGGCCGCACCTACTCGCTCTGGGAGACGATCGCGAACACGATCGCCCAACGCCCCTACGGCTTCGTCGTCGTAGTCGACGAAGCCCACCGGGGCACGACCACCGCGGCTTCCTCGGGCCGCAACCGCGACACGATCGTCAGCCAGATCATCGGCGGCGGTTCGACCGGGCGGCCCGCCGCACCTGTCGTGTGGGGCATCTCGGCCACTCCCGGCAAGTTCTTCACCGCGATGGCCGACGCGGGCCGCAGTACGAAGCAGCACAAGATCAGCATCGAGGACGTGCGCGCTTCTGGGCTCCTGAAGGAGCAGATCGTCCTGGGCCACACCCAGGCCGTCGACGCCGCCGAATCGGCACTCGTCAGGTTCGCAGTCCAGCGCGTGCGCATGTACGACAAGAAGTGGGCGCTCTATACCGCAGCCACCGGCGAACCACCCGTACGGCCGGCGCTGGTCATCCAGGTGGCCGACAAGCCCACGCCCCACGAGCTCGCCAGCCTCATCAGCACAGTCCTCGAGGAGTGGCCCGACATCGGCCCCGAAGCCGTCGTGCACACGTTCTCCGACCACGGCCCGGTGACCGCCAACGGCTACAACATCCCCTGGTGCCCACCAGAGGACATCCAGGACCGCGCCGAGATCCGCGTCGTACTGTGCAAGACCGCCATCACAACCGGGTGGGACTGCCCCCGCGCCGAAGTCCTCCTCTCCTTCCGGGTCGCGCGCGACCTGGACCTCATCACCCAGGTGATGGGCCGAATGGTGCGCACGCCCCTCGCACGCCGCATCGACACCGACCAAGACCTCAACGCCGTCCACTGCATCCTGCCGAAGTTCGACAAGGCAGCCGTCGAGGCGATCGCCGAACGGTTCCGCTTCGGCGACGACGAGACCCTCGCCGGAGTTGCGGACGTCATCGTCGACGCCATCGAGCTCACCCGGAACCCGACCCTCACCGCAGCGCCCGCGCCGACACCGCCTGCCACTCCGCGACCGCGCGGGACCACCGCCGCGCCCGCGCCCTCCGACGACTTCGATCTGGCGTCGATCGACGAGGCGAGCGCCCGGTTCACGCCTACCGAGGAGAAGGTGCCGGCGCCGCCGAACGGCGCTGTGCGTCAAGGCGCTGGCAGCGAGGTCGGTAGCGGCGACCTTTTCTCAGCGGACGCAGCACCGGTGCACGACCTGAGCACTGCCGCACCTACCACGGTGTTCGACGTGATCGCCGCGCTGCCGTCCTACACGATCCCCCGTCGCACGCTGCGCTCACCCATCGACCGACTCACCCAGATGGCGATCCTGCTCGCCGGCGAGCACGACGGAGTGATCATCGACGCCAAGGCGCCCGCCAAGGCACGCGCAGCGCTGCTGTCGGTCATCGACGAGCGGCGCGCTGTCCTCGAAGAGTCCGGCGAGTTGGACGAACTCGTGCACGGTGTTGGAGTCACCCGTCTCTTCGAGCACACTGTCGGCTTCGCGAACCCCGAGGCAGCCAGCACCGACACCAGCTCCGAACTCGTGCTCGACGCCCGCGGGATCCACATCCTGATGAAGCGCGCTGAAGCGCTCCTCCCACAGGGGCTCGCCAACGCCTACGTGAAGCGCCTGGCTACCAGCGACGACCAGATCCGATGGGCGCAGCTGACGACCATCGCCCTGGCCGGCGACCCGACGTTGCCCGACGCGCTCAAGAACCGCGCCTCCCACCTGCTCGAGCAGTGGTTCAAGGAGCACGGAAGCGCGATCAGCCGGCTGCCCGCCCCCGAGCAGGAGCGGTTCGACCGCATCAAGCGCGAGTCCGACCGTCCCCTGCTCACCACGATCACCCTGCCCACCAGCAAGATGGAGAGCTCCGCTGGCAAAGCGTGGTCGCGGCACATCCTCTCCGACGCCGACGGGCTCTACCGAACTGAACTGCAGGGGTGGGAGGAGCATGTTCTGCGCACCGAGCTGGACGCCGGTGCGGTTGCCTGGTACCGCAACCCCCCTACCGGCCGACACTCGCTGCAGATCCCGTACCTCACCGCCACCGGCATCAACGGGCTGGCCCCCGACTTCATCTTCGTGAATCAGGTCCTCGGCAGACTGGTCGCCTCCATCGTCGACCCGCACAGCCCCCACCTCGCCGACGCCGTGAGCAAGGTCAAGGGACTCGCTGCTTACGCCGAGACCCACGGGGCCGCCTACCACCGCATCCAGTCCGTCGCCCTGGTCGACGAGCACTACCTCATGCTCAACCACAAGGACCCGCAGATCCGCGAAGCAATCGCGACCTTCGACGGCACCGACTCGCGCGAACTCTTCCGCGCACACGGAACGAGGTACTGACCGTGGCGCATATCGACAACCTCATCGACTCGATTAAGGACCCACAGCTGCGCGCCGCGCTGCGCGCCGAGTACGACAAGGTCACCAAGCACCGGCGCATGGGACTGGTCTTCGACCGCCACCTGCCCGAGTCGGTCGTCCTCCCCGGCTTCGCAGTTCGCGAGGGGGAGAAGGTTCAGGTCCTCGCCGATGGGTCCGACGACCCTGCGAACCTCGATGGGACCGGCGTCTGGACGGTTACCAAGATCGGCACGACCCACTCCGAACTGCGCGACGGCAACGGCGACACCCGACAGGTCCAGAACGATCGCCTCGTAGCCACGCGGGAGTTCGGGGACCCCATCTACCCAGGCTTCGTGTCCACGGGCCGGGTGGTGCGTGGCGGCGGTGCGGACGGCGACGACGGCGGCAAACCGTTCCACACGGTCATCAACGCGGAGAACTACCACGCGCTTGAGGCACTGCTCTTCGCCTACGAGGGGCAGGTCGACGCCATCTACATCGACCCGCCCTACAACACCGGTGCCCGCGACTGGAAGTACAACAACGACTACGTCGACGAGGCGGACCCCTACCGTCACTCCAAGTGGCTGAGCTTCATGGAGCGGCGGCTGCTCTTGGCCAAGCGTCTCCTTAACCCGGCTGACTCCGTCCTGATCGTCACCATCGATGAGAAGGAGTACCTGCGCCTCGGCCTGCTTCTCGAACAGACCTTTCCAGCGGCTGCAATGCAGATGATCTCCTCCGTTACGAACCCTGCTGGCGCTGGCCGCTCCTACGAGTTCGCGCGGACGGACGAGTACATCTTCGTTGTCAGGATCGGGAGTGCGAAGGTCCGCGCAGAGCAGAGGCAGGAGGAGCAGCGCCCGGTCACCTGGGACACGCTGCGGCGAAGTGACTACGCGTCGCGCCGGGGAACTGTGAAGGGAGGGCCCGCCCAGTTCTATCCGATCTACGTCAACCCCGAGACAAAGCGAATCGAGGCTATCGGCGATCCTCTGCCGCACGACCGTCCCCGGACTTCGGCACCAGAACGAGAGGGATGCGTGGCCGTCTTTCCGGTTCGCCCGGACGGGACCGAGATGAACTGGGGAATCGGCGCAGCTCTTGCGCGTGACCGGCTTGCCAGCGGGTATCTACGAGTTGGCCGGGCGAAGCCTGGCGAACCGCAGCCGTTTGTCATCTCGTATCTGACAGGCGGAATCGTCGATGATATCGCTGCAGGCAACGTTGAGGTAGTGGGCCGCGCGGAGGATGGGTCGGTGCAGGCCCACTACGTCACGGGCCGAACGGTCATGCCTACGACGAACTGGAACCGGCCCTCTCACGACGCACAGCGATACGGCACGGAGCTCCTGAAAGCTCTTGTCCCTGGCCGGCGCTTTCCGTACCCGAAGTCGCTCTACGCGGTCGAGGACTCGCTGCGGTTCTTCGTTGCAGACAAGCCCGATGCGTTGATCTTGGACTTCTTCGCAGGCTCAGGGACGACGACGCACGCCGTCATGCGTCTGAACCGTCAGGACGGAGGTCGCCGTCGGAGCATCTGCGTAACCAACAACGAGGTCAGCGCAGACGAACAGGCCAGGCTCCGGGCGCGGGGACTAAAGCCGAGCGACGAGGAGTGGGAAGCCCTCGGCATCTGTGACTACATCACCAAGCCCCGCATTCGCGCTGCGATCACCGGCCGTACGCCTTCCGGTGTTCCGATCGAGGGCAGCTACCGGTTCGTCGACGAGTTCCCGATGGCCGACGGGTTCTGCGAGAACGCTGAGTTCTTCACCCTCACTTACGAGGACCCTGCGCTTGTCTCACTTGGGCGCCGGTTCGAGGCGATCGCACCCCTCCTCTGGCTCCGCGCCGGCGCCCGCGGGGCACGAATCAGTCAGGTAGCCGAGGAAGGCTGGTCGATCCCCAAGGACGCCTACTACGGGGTGTTGTTCGACACCAGCGCGTGGGGCGCGTTCGTCGCGGCCGCTCGCCAACGTGACGACCTCACGCACGCGTTCATCGTCACGGACTCACTCGTCGAGTACCAGCAGATCGTGGCCAAGCTCGACCCGGCTCTGGCGACAACCCGGCTCTACGCCGACTACCTGAGCAACTTCGAGATCAACACCCGAGGTACCTGATCGGCTTCCGCAGGAGCAATCGGAGCTCCTCTCCGTCTGATGAGGCGAGCGACAGTCCGGGCTTTTGTCATGTCTGGAGCTGGCGGACGCGCCGCCGCGGGCCTCTCTTCGAGGCAGAAGCGAGCGGTCTCGTCAGTGCCACTTTCTTTCCTCGATGCGACGGCGTCCGTACCAGTCTCGAACGACCACCGCCGTTTTGCGGGCGCTGTCGACGACGGCTGAAAACTGGGCGGTAGTCGACGGGTGAATCGTGAGCACCCCGCGGTACTGCTGAGGGGTGATCAGCGTGGAGGACTGGGCCGAGATCCGTCGGCTGCACAGGTCGGAGCGGTTGTCGCAGGCGGCGATCGCGCGTCGTTTGGGGATCTCGAGGAACACGGTCGCCAAGGCGCTGGCCTCGGCCGAGCCGCCGCGGTACTCGCGGCCGGCGACGGGCTCGGCGGTCGACGCGTTCGAGGCGGCGATCCGCCGTGAGCTGGCGTTGGACGCGAGGATGCCCGCGACGGTGATCGCCGAGCGGATCGGCTGGACGCGGTCGATGACGGTGCTCAAGGTCCGGGTCGCGCAGCTGCGACCGTTGTTCGTGCCGCCGGACCCGTCCGATCGGGTCGAGTACGAGGAGGGCCAGGTTGCGCAGTGCGATCTGTGGTTCCCGCCGGTGCCGGTCCCGGTCGGTGGCGGCGCCGCGCGGGTGCTTCCGGTGCTGGCGATGACGTGCGGGTACTCGCGGATGACGTCGGCGGTGATGATCCCGAGTCGTAAGGCCGGGGACATCCTGGCCGGGATGTGGCAGATCCTCCACGGGTGGGGCGCGGTCCCGCGGACGCTGGTCTGGGACCGGGAGGCCGCGATCGGCGGGTCCGGCAAGCCGACCCTGGAGGCGACCTCGTTCGTCGGGACGCTCGGGGTCCGGCTGCGCCTGGCCCCGCCGCGCGATCCGGAGTTCAAGGGTCTGGTCGAGCGGCGCAACGGCTTCTTCGAGACCTCGTTCCTGCCCGGGCGCACGTTCGTCTCCCCGCACGACTTCACCGAGCAGATCAGCGCGTGGCTGCCGGCGCGGGCCGCGACCCGGCCGCTGCGCGCCCTGGGTGGCGCGCGGCCGCTGGACCGCTGGGACGCCGATCGGGCGGCGATGGTCGCGTTACCGCCGATCGCGCCGACCGTCGGGCTGCATCATCGGATCCGGCTCGGGCGGGACTACTACGTGCGCCTGGACGCCAACGACTACTCGATCGACCCGCACGCGATCGGCCGGTTCGTCGACGTGCACGCCGACCTGCACCAGGTCACCGCGACCTGCGCAGGGCAGGTCGTCGCGCAGCACGCCCGCTGCTGGGCGACCGGCGCGACGATCACCGACCCCGCCCACCGGGCGACTGCGAAGGACATGCGCGCCGACCTCGCCGCCCGCCGCCGCCAGCGTTCGACGCGTGAGCACGCCGACGGGCACGTCGTGGCGATCCGGGCGCTGCCGGACTACGACGCGCTGTTCGGCGTCGACTTCGACCCCCGACCCGAACCCGGGACGGACCGCCAGACGATCGCCGAAGGGACGTAGATGACCACCACCACGAAGAGCAGGGGTGTCCCGGACGGGCTGGACTCCAAGCTCGCCTACCTGACCCGCGTCCTGAAGACCCCCACGATCGGACGGACCTGGGACACCCTGGCGCAGACTGCCCGAGAGGCGAACTGGTCGCACGAGGAGTACCTCGCCGCGGTCCTCGAACGCCAGGTCGCCGACCGGGAGTCCGCCGGGACCACGATGCGGATCCGCACCGCGCACTTCCCAGCGATCAAGACCCTGGAGGACTTCAACCTCGAGCACCTACCCTCCCTGCGCAAGGACGTGCTCGCGCACCTGGCCACCGCGACGTTCGTGCCCAAGGCCGAGAACGTCGTCCTGCTCGGACCACCCGGGCTGGGCAAGACCCACCTCGCGATCGGCCTGGGAATCAAGGCCGCCCAGGCCGGCAACAGCGTGCTGTTCGACACCGCGACGAACTGGATCGACCGCCTCGCCCGCGCCCACCACGCCGGGACGCTCGAGGCCGAGCTGAAGAAGATCCGCCGCTACAAGCTGCTCATCATCGACGAGGTCGGCTACATCCCGTTCGACACCGACGCCGCGAACCTGTTCTTCCAGCTCGTCGCGTCCCGCTACGAGACCGGCTCCATCCTCGTCACCTCGAACCTGCCGTTCGGACGCTGGGGCGAGGTCTTCGGCGACGAAGTCGTCGCCGCCGCGATGATCGACCGCCTCGTCCACCACGCCGAAGTCCTCACCCTCGCCGGCGAGTCCTACCGCACCCGAGCCCGCCGCGAACTGCTCGCCAAGGACCGCGACAAGTAGCCTCAGGCACCCAACCTGCTCAGTTTTCAGGCGTCGATTCCTGCTCAGTTTTCAGCCGTCGTTGACAGGCGCCGCGGAGCTTGCCCGCAGGCACCCGTCTTCGCGGGTGCCTTGCCACGGCTTGATTCCCCTTGGCGACGTTGCAGACGACGTGTGCTGGCGTGACGTTGCTGACGACGTGGACTCCTCCCGCGGCACGTGGGCGCAGGTGATCGACGGTCAGCGAATGCGGGTGTCGTGCCGGGGTGTCGACATCGACTGGGCCACCACAGATGCGGCACGGCCCCTCCAGAGGAGGGCGAGGAGCGTCGCGAGAAGGCGGTCCGCTGGTTCGGGCGGTACAACGGCGCGAGCACCTGCCCGCAGCGGCCGTAGTGCCACCTCCTCTCTCGCCACCGAAGCAGCGGGCGAAGAAGGCGCGGACCGACCAGCTCCTCCTCGACTTGCTCTTCAGTGCGCGGCGCGAGGAAGTGGCGGTACCGCGCCCGGGTGTGCATGTGGCATCGATCGCCCATGAAGGCGGCCCGACCACACCTAACAGCGCACTTCGGGCGTTGCGCCGTATGGGCCAGGGCGGCGTGGCAGGCGCACAGGCCAAGGATCAGTGGGCGGTCCGGACAGTCGTCGACTCGGCAGATGACTCTACGTGCGGGGGCGCCGGGAGTGCACCTCCGCACGTTCTGCAGCGGCCCGAGGGCGCCCCCCTTCCCTGGGGCACGATGGTGCCGCAGGTTGGGGCACAACCTCGCGGACGGCACGCGACCTCGCCAGACCGCGTCTTGACTCATCTCGAGAATCGACAGTGTCGCAGCCACCGTCATGCGCGACGCCTCGATTGGCTGCGGGACGCGGCGTGCTTCGCCGGCTCGTGGCAGGAGAGCCAAGCAAAGCGCTGCTTCAGATCGAGAGGGTGACGTCCCGCTGAGTGGTGGAGTTGTTCGACACCGTGCGGGTCAGTGCGGTGATCATGCCGTGAGTAGTTCGGGGGCGTCCACCTCCTGGGGTCCGGTGAGTGTGGTCAGGGTGGTCATGGTGGCGAGCTGGGCCATGGAGCGTTCGGAAAGGTAGCGGCGGTCGGTGGCGGCCCATTCGTCGTGGGCTTCGACCAGGACTGCGCCGGCCAGTCGCAGCAGGGCGGCGGGGTTGGGGAAGACCCCGACGACGTCGGTGCGGCGCTTGACCTCCTTGTTCAGCCGTTCCAGGGGGTTGGTCGACCAGATCTTCTTCCAGTGCGAGGCCGGGAACGCGGTGAAGGCGAGCAGGTCCTCGCGGGCTTGGGTCAGCATGACGGCGACCTTGGGGTGGGAGCGGGCGAGCATCGTGGCGATGACCTCGAACTGCTCGGTCACGTGTGTGGCGTCGGGTTGGGCGAAGATCGTGCGGATCGCGGCGGCGACCATCTCGGCGTTGGTCTTGGAGACCGCGTCCAGGACGTTGCGGGTGAAGTGGACCCGGCACCGCTGCCAGGACGAGCCGAGCAGGACCGAACCGATCGCGGCCTTCAGGCCCTCGTGGGCGTCGGAGATCACCAGCAGGACCCCGCCCAGGCCGCGGGCCTTCAGGGAGCGCAGGAAGCTGGTCCAGAACGCGCCGTTCTCGCTGTCGCCGACGTCGAAGCCCAGGACCTCCCGGTGCCCGTCGGCGCGGACCCCGGTGGCGATCACCACGGCCTGGGACACCACCCGGCGCCCGACCCTGGCCTTGCAGTAGGTCGCGTCCAGGAACACGTAGGGGAACGCGGCGTCGGCCAGGGACCGGTCGCGGAACGCGGCGACCTCCTTGTCCAAGCCGGCGCAGATCCGCGACACCTCAGACTTGGAGATCCCGGTGTCCGCGCCCAACGCCTTGACCAGGTCGTCGACCTTGCGGGTGGACACCCCGTGCAGGTAGGCCTCCATCACGACAGCGAACAGCGCCTGGTCCACCCGCCGGCGCCGCTCCAGCAGCGAGGGGAAGAACGACCCGGTGCGCAGCTTGGGGATCCGCAGGTCCAGGTCCCCGGCGGCGGTGGTCAACGTCCGCGGGCGGGTCCCGTTGCGCTGAGCGGTCCGCTCGGTGGTGCGCTGCCAGGGTCCCGCGCCGATCACCGCGGTCGCCTCAGCGTCGATCAACTCCTGATACAGGTGCTCGGTCGCGACCCTGATCCGGTCACTGACCTCGGTGTCCTTCAACGCCGCGAGCAGCTCGAGCAGGGCAGACTGGTCCATAGCCATCGTGCGATGTGTCCTTCCGTGAGTTCCCTAGTCCGGTCTCACTGACCATCGCACGATGGCCTTCTTCGTCGGGGTTACCACGACGAACAAGATCGAGAACTACACCACCCCAGGGGACGTCACCATCGAGAGGCCTCCTGGCACGGCGTCAACCGATGGCGAGTCGGCCGCCTCGCGCTCCATGACGGACGGCCGTCGGCATCTCGGGTCCCGGACCTGGGGAGGCGCGATACCCAGGCCCGACTGTCGCACCTCGGTGGAACCATGATCGCAAGTCCGAGGACGGCCACGGTGCGGCCCGAGCCGTAGCGACTCCTCGGCACCCGCCAGGAGGGAGCGAACCATGTCGAACGCACTGGTGCCGGGACGGGTCAGGGTGGGTCACCTGTACCTCGAAGGAGGAGATGCCGCAGCCCCCGTGTGCGCGGCTGCTCTCACTTTCGATGACCGGAGCGGAGCGAGGCTGCTGGTCCCCTACCTAGGGATCGCCGACCGGCGCGCTGATCCTCAACGGTGGTTCGAGGCATCTTCTCCACCCGAGGCCCTCGCTTTCGCGGACAACGATGGGGTAGTTGTCCTCCTCGGGCTTCGGTGGGGTGGTCAATCGGGCAGCGCGTTTCGGACCGGGCGGCTGACGGCCCAGACCGCCATCTTTGGCGAGCCCCGCAGACTGAGGTCGACCTACCGTGTCCGGACGATGCTTTCAAGCATCGACGGGCTCGACGGGTTCACAGGCTTCCGTCCTGTGAAGTACGCGTTTCCCGAGCGAGGTGAGCCTGCCGTCATCACGTTCGACGACAGCGAGTCGGTCGTCTGGCGCTCGCAGGGGTATACCTACGCACTCAGAGCGGGCGCTGGCTGGTCGGGGGAGGAGGGACGACGTTTTGAGGCCGCAAGCCAGCCGACGATCGAGACGTCGTGCCACCGGGGCCGAACCCCTCAGGAGCATCTGCGTGCGCAGTGGGCCGTACGGGACCTTCTCCTCCTCGCGCACGGACAGAAGCTCGCGTGGCGCCGGCACCACGTCGTCGATGAGCAGTTCCCCTTGTGGACGCTGGACGCCAAGACCCACGGTCCGCAGCCAGCGGAGACGCACTTCGCCGGAACGGTGCGCGAGCATGCGCAGCCACTACCGTCGTCGATCGACTTGGCTTTCCCGGCGCTCAACCTCCAGGCGCTCGGGAGCCGGGGCCTGAGGCGGTGGACCGACATGTACGCCGACGAGCTGTTCCGACGAGCGGTACGGCCCGTCGCAGAAGTCATCAACGGCGCGGCCAACTTCCTCGAGCCCCAACTCATGATGCTCGCGACCGCCCTCGACTACTTCGGCTACTACCGCTACGGCGACGCCCGCAGGCGGCCCCTGCACGAGAGCATCAAGATGTGCCTTGACGGCGCCGACCTCGACTTCCCCAAGATCGGCTCGCGTGAGGGGATCGCGCGAGCCATCGCGAACCTGAACAACGAACTGAAGCACCCCGATCGTGCGCATCTGCCGGCGAGTGACGAGTTGCACTGCATCGTGAGCCTGGCGAAGATCATCGCGCGTGCCCAGCCCTTCGACCTCCTGGGCACCGCACCCAGCGCGAAGGATGCCTTCCTCAGATCGCGCGACGCACACCAGGCAATGGAGCTGTTCGACCTGTGCGGTCTGCGGGTTGGAGACAACGGGACACTCCTCCGGCGCGAAGGATGAACGCCGGCGCGAGCTCGGATGGGACAGACACGCCACGACCTTCCGCCGCACGCCCACATGCGCCGACTCGGCCGGCGGCTGGCATCATCGGGCTCCGGCACGGGCTGAGTCGATCGCCTCCCCGCTGCGCATGGCTCAACGCCGTGTCCCAGCGCGTGGTTGGATCGGCCTGACCGGGGGTGTGCACGTGACGCTGACCAGTACAGATGCCCAGCGCGGCAGAGACAGGTCGCCGATCTCGGTGATCCCTCCCGCTACAAGTGAAGTACCAGGTCAGAGGCCCTTCCGATCGAGAGCTCGGGAGGGCCTCTGGCGTTGATGTGGGCAGGATGTGGGCGGCGGCCGTCGACGGACACGCGCGGATCCGGGCGGAGCGCGGCGGCCGATCGCATCCCGCGGCGCCTCTTCTGCCGGTGAACGGTGCGCGTTTCGCGCACGCCTGTCGGTTGGACTTGGCACTCTGTGTGCTGTGCAGGAGCCCGCGAAGGTTGCTGAAGCCAGGGAACGGGACCGTGCTGGCCGGATCATCGACGTGCTGATCGTCGTCAAGGCCGCGCCTCAGCCCTCGCGTCACTACGGCGACACCGTTTGTGTAGCCGGGATCGCCCTGGCGCCCCTTCGATGGGTACGGCTGTACCCGGTCCCCTTCCGGTACCTGGAGGACGGTCAGAAGTTCCGAAAGTACGACGTCGTTCGGGTCAGAGTCCGCGACGCCGGATCCGACCGCCGGCCGGAGTCCCTCAAGGTCGATGCGGAGAGCTTTGCGACGATGTCGCACCTGGAGGGCTGGATCAAGCGCGCACCATACGTGGAGCCCATGATCGGCGGTTCCCTGTGCGCGGCACAGCGAGCCGTCGCGGTCGATCTCAATGCTCCATCGCTAGCGGCGGTGCGGCCCACAGGGACCATCGCCCTCGAGGTGTCCAAGCACCCGGGCTGGAACGACGAGCAGCTAGCCCGATTCCGCGACTACGCAGCGCAGGGCGACCTGTTTCGCTCCCACGAGCCTCGGATGCTTGAGGCGCCGCGGCTCAAGGCGTCGTTGCGCTTTGACTGTGAAGAGGGTGCCTGCTCGGGGCATCAGCTCGGGCTCATCGACTGGGAGCTGACTGCCGCGCAGCGCCGCTTTCGGGACCTCTCGGATTCTGAGCTCGAGAAGGTCCTTCGCGAGCGCTTCTGGCAGCGCATGTACAACGCGAGCACCGCGCCAGCGATCTTCGTCGGCAATCAGGAGGACCCTAGGCGTCGTCGCCAGTTCGTCCTGCTGGGTACGTATTACCCTGCTCGCCGCGATGCTTCAGCGGCGCAGACCACGCTCTTCTAACGCATCGCCGTTCACCGGCTGCGTCTCTGTGTGGTCATGCAGCGCCTGCAGAACGAGGCTTCGGTGGCACTGCCCCTCGGAGGCTTCGAAGCAGAGGACTACGACGAGGCCTTCACGCGTGACCGAGGCGAGCGCCTGAATCGCTTGCTGCCCGGGCGCTGACAGGAGGACCTCACGTCGATAGCGCTCATGTGCTTCAGTGCGCGCTCCGCCTGCCCTGCCGAAGCCATCGCGGTTGTCGCGCGGGTTGCCAAGCGCTGGGAGGTGGATGTACTCCACTCCCCACTCAGCGCAGGCCTCAGCCAGTGCCTTGCGGGAGAAGCCGCGTTTACGGGACACCGGGTTGAGCCGGACGTCCACCAAAGCACGCGCCTGCCAGGCACGGAGGCTCTTGGCAAGATCGTCAAGTTCACGGCCCTGGTAGCCCCAACCGATTGCGAGCGCCCGGTCCGTCACCGGGTCATCCTCCCACGACCGGGCGGGTCAACTCCCGGGCGGCCCCTGCCGCGGCCGCGTGTGCGGGTGGTTGCCCCGCGGCGGGGGTGTGAGCGAGCGGTCCGGGCGACGTCACACCAGTCGGATGAGCGGCGACCTCGGTATACATCCCGGCCACCGCCCGGAGGATCTCCGTGGGGGCGGGCACCGTCCGGCCGCTGAGGCGCGCCGCCGCGACGTCGGGGTGGTCGGTGACGAGGTCGCGGGGGAGTGAGCGTGCGGGGATGTGGAGCAGGCCGCAGCGGGAGAGTCGGTCGAAAGCGGCGCCTTCGTGGACGGCGATGTCCGCCATGACCTGGACGGCGCCATTGAGCGCCGCGCCGACGTGGCGATCCGCGGTCGCGGTGCGGGCACGATCACGGGGGGCGTCGAGTGGCACGAGCTCGCTGAGCAGCCGGGCGGCCGCGACGGCGTCATCCCGAACGCTCGCGGCCGGAGGCGCCAAGACCGCGAACTGCGAGAGTGCATGGTGCAGGCGCTGCCAGGCTCGACCGTGCGCGACGAGGGCGCCAGGCCCCGTCGGTCCGGCCCCGTCCGGTGCGGTGAGGTCGGCGCCATGGAACGCCGCGGCATGTGCGTGGACGGCAACGCCGAGGCCAGCCGTGAGCCGCAGGGACGGCAGGACATCGGTGCGGTCCGCTATGAGGTTCCAGACACCTTGGCGGAGCCGGACCATGCGGTCGCTCAGCTCCGCCCCTGGGTCGTCGGTGCGTACGCGAAGCTGAGTCTGGCCGAGGGAGTCGAGGAGGGTCTCGGGCCGTCCAAGGCCCTGGGTGGAGAGTTCGCGCGCGGTGTCGGCGAGGGCTTCGAGCCCGGGGAGCTGCTTGGCCACGATGGCGCGGGGCACGCCTGCCTGGATGGCCCTGAGGGCGAGGGGGTCCTTGTGTGCGAGGGCCGCCACGGCGAGGTGGCTCTTCGGGTCGCACCCGGGGTCGGCTTGGACGACGACCGAGACGTGGCCGGCGGGTCTGCCGGTGCGCCAGAAGACGAAGGACCCCAGGGGTGGGCAGGCGTCGCCGGGGTGGGCGTTGCCGGTGGCGACCATCTGTCGCCAGTGTTCGGCGGCGGTGGGGTAGCCGGATCCGACGTATCCGTAGGCGCGGCAGGCGAGGCGGTCGCAGAGGTGGTGCCAGCCGGAGGTGACGCCGACGTTGGACATGGCGGTGCGGACGGCGGTGGCGATGTCGTGCGGGGTGCCGGGTGGGACGACGACGTCGCCGGTGCCGAGGCCGGGTAGGCACCCGACGCCCGAGGTGTCCAGGGGGCCAGACGGTTCGGGCGTCGGGGCGCTCGTGGGGCCGGTCGCTGCGTTGTCGGGGAGGTCGCTGCGGATCCCGGCGTCGGTGACGGTACTCCACTCGCTGACGCGCCGGTCCACGTTCTCGATGGACCGTGCGGTGACGGTCGGGATGTCGGGGTAGGTGCGCAGGCGGGATTCGCCGGCGTTGTGGGCGATGATCAGCGCGTCGAGCAGCGGCAGCTGGGACGACGCCCATTCCGGTAGTTGCGCGGCACGCTCCCCGCGAGAGGTGCCGCGTCAGGCGAGGGTCGCGCGGCCTCGTCGGATGGAACGCGAGCGAGTCGACTCCCGCTGGACCAGAGTGGGCCGCGCACAGTGACAGCGTGCCGGCGTAGACCGTGTGTGCAGTGCCGAGGAGTTCGCTCGGTGCGATCAGGGCTGTGTCCCCTGCTCGTGGTGTGATCGGGGTGGAAAGGGGTGTGCAGATGCCCATGCACCGTTCGCTGACCTGCGCTGACGTCCGACGGGGTAGGCGCAGGTCGCGGATCTCGTTGATCCCCCCGCTACGAGAACGAAGGCCCGGACCAGATGGTCCGGGCCTTCGTCGTGTCCTGCCGAGTGAGTCCTGGTGGGCCGCGCTCGCGACCGCGAGCTTCGGCGGGGCCGGCTAGCCCACCGGCAGACGCCACCCGGGCCCGACGACGTCGTTCTCGCTGACCTCGCGCGCGGCCACGACGCGGCCGGCGTGGAGCGTCAGCCGCCCCGCCGGGGTGCGCGCGAGCGCGTCCTCGAGCGAGGTCCCGTCGACGACCACGAGGTCGGCCCGGTCGCCCGCCGCCACGACGGGCGACCGGGGCGGGCCGGGGCGCAGGACGCGCCCCGCCTGCGTCGTCACTGCCGCCAGGGCCTCGTCCGCGCTCACCTCGACGACCGTCGCCAGGAGACGCGCGACGTCGAGCGGGTCGGCCGGGCCGTGGGGGTTGAAGGTGTCGCGCAGGTTGTCGCCCCCTGCCGCGAGCGTCACGCCGGCGTCGAGCAGCGCCCGCACGGCGGTCAGTCCGCGCGGCGCGGCGTCGCGCAGGTGGCGCGTCTGCAGCCACAGGTTGGTCCGGGGGAGCGTCACGACGGCGACCCCCGCCTCGACCAGCTCGGCCGCCACCGCCTCCTGCCGGGCAGGGACGAGGCTGCCGAGAGAGACGACGTGCGACGCGGTCACCGGCTGCCCGAACCCGCCGCGCACCGCGCGGAGCAGCGGGGTGAGCGTGTCGACGCGCGGGCCGGTGGTCTCGTCCAGGTGCAGGTCGACGGGCAGGCCGCGCGCCGCCGCGACCCCCAGCAGGACGTCCAGGGCTGCCTCGGGCTCCGGGTCCAGCCACGGCGCGCCCCCGACGACGGTCGCGCCGGCGTCGAGCGCCGCCTCGAGGGCGGCGCGGGCCGATGCCCCGGCCGGCCCGGCGAGCGGCAGCCCGGCCATCGCGACCACCTCGACCTCGACGACGCCGGACAGGCGCGCGCGGACGGCCGTCACCGCCTCGACGGCCCGGGTCCCGATCCCGGGCAGGGCGTCGGTCGACGATGCCGTCGGCGACGTACATGACCTCCTCCTCGACGTGCTCGTACACGTCGCAGAACTCCTCGCTCGCGCCCGTGATCTCCATGACGCGCACCGTGCGGTCGCCCGGGGCGAGCACGCGCGTGCCGTCGAAGATGCGGCCGTCGTCCGCGCGGACGACGGCGACGCGGTCGTTGCTGCGCATGACCATGAGCGCCTGCGTCGTCGTCCCGAGCGCGCGGGTGACGCGGGACAGCGAGTCGAAGCTCGCGCGCACGAGCCCGCGCTCCATCTGGCTCAGGAACGACGGCGACAGCCCGCTCGCGTCGGCGAGGGACGCGAGGGACATGCCGCGCTGCTTGCGCAGGGAGCGCAGGGCGCGGCCCGTCTCGAGGTAGAAGTCGTCGTCGGACACCGCCGATACGTTCTCACGGTGGCGGTCGCGTGATCGAGATCCGGCGCGGGTGGTTCCGGTGGCGCGGTGTCCGGGCCGGGCAGGCGCGTCCCGGTCGCGGCTTGAGTCGGCGCACCGGACGGGTTATCAAGGTCCACTCATGCACTCCCTCGTCCTGGTCTACGGAGCCTCCGGGCACACGGGGCGGTTCGTCGTCGACGAGCTGGTCCGGCGGGGGCTCGCGCCCGTTGTCGCGGGCCGCTCGGTCGAGCGGCTGCAGGACGTCGTCCGTGCGCACCCGACGCTGCCCCGCCGGGTGTTCGACGCCGACCTCGACGCCGCGCAGGCGCTCGGCGGCGTCGGCGTCGTCGTCAACTGCGCCGGGCCGTTCCTCGACACCGCGCCCGCGCTGGCCCGCGCGGCCGTCCAGGCGGGCGCGCACTACCTCGACGTGTCCGCCGAGCAGGCGTCCGTGCGCGACCTCTACTGCGACCTCGACGCCCCGGCGCGCGAGGCGGGCGTCGCCGTCGTGCCCGCGATGGGCTTCTACGGCGCGGTCGCCGACCTGCTCCTGACCGCCGCCCTGTCCGACGGCGCCGCGGCCGAGGAGGTGGACGTCGCCATCGGGCTGGACCGCTGGTGGCCGACGCCGGGCACCCGCACCACGGGCGCGCGCAACACCGCGCCGCGCGTCGTCATCCGCGGGGGAGAGGTGGTGCGCCTCGACGAGGCGCCGCCGGCGCCGCGCACGTGGGAGTTCCCGCCGCCGATCGGGACGGCGGAGGTCGTCGCGGTGCCGTTCAGCGAGGTCGTCGCGGTCGCCCGGCACCTGACGGTGGGCGAGCTGCGCAGCTGGTTGTCCACCGCCCCGCTCGCCGACCTGCGCGACCCGGCCACGCCCGCGCCCGAGGCGACCGACGAGATCGGGCGCTCGCCGCAGCGGTTCGCCGTGGACGTGCGCGTCCGCGCGGGTGGCGGCGAGCGCCGTGCGCTGCTGACCGGGCGGGACATCTACGCGGTGACGGCGCCGATCGTCGCCGAGGGCGTCGTCCGGCTCCTCGACGGTCGGCACGCGGTCCCGGGTGCGCTCGCGCCGGCGCAGGCGTTCGACGCGCGGTCGGTGCTCGACGACCTCGTGGCGGGGACCCCGGACCTCGCGCTCACGCTCGACGCCTGACCGCGTGCGGGGTGCGACCCGCGGACGGCCCGACGCCGACCCTGGCTCACGCGCGCGGGTCGCGCGCCGGGGCGTGCAGGTCGAACCGCACCCCGACCATGCGGATCGCGAAGCACAGCACGGCGCCGACGACCGCCGCCGGGCCGGCCGGGGCCCCCGCGGCGCCCGCGAGCACCGCGACCGCGCCGCCGACCAGCGCCGGGATCGCGTACAGCTCGCTCGTGAGCACCGACGGCACGGTGCCGACGAGGACGTCGCGGATCGTCCCGCCGCCGACGGCGGTGATGGCGCCGAGCAGGATCGCCGGCGCGGGGGCGAGCCCCATCTCGACGGCCTTGTGCGCGCCGGTCACGCAGAACACCGACAGGCCGACGGCGTCGAGCACGACGATCGCGCGGTGCAGGGGCCGCGGCGGGCCGGTGAGGACCCACGCGACGGCCGCGCCGGCGAACGCCGCGGCGAGATAGCGCCAGTGCTGGAAGGCCGCCGGCGGGGTCGCCCCCAGCAGGACGTCGCGGATCAGGCCACCGCCGATCGCGGTGATCACCCCGAGCGAGAGCACGCCGACGATGTCCAGCCGCACCCGTCGCGACGCGGTCATGGCGCCGTTGAGCGCGAAGGTCACCGTCCCGAGCAGGTCGAGCACGAGGACGACGGCGGCGCCGGTCATGGGTCTCCTCCTTCAGGGCGCGGTCGGGGGCAGGGCCGGGCCAGGACACGGTACGGGC